>Ga0126342_10009882_pt1:0-15000 | contig 17085 bp, 13 predicted proteins | sample Cyp1metagenome_FD_92528 | JGI IMG/M metagenome (GOLD analysis project Ga0126342, IMG submission 92528) | Coral microbial communities from Lord Howe Island, Old Settlement Bay, Australia - Cyphastrea 1 metagenome | ecosystem: Host-associated > Invertebrates > Cnidaria > Coral ... | reverse complement strand
TCCAACTTGCACGTTGCTTCATATGTAGTTACATACATAATCATACATACCACCTAAACATATTGTGTAAAAATGTGATCATAAGTTGTTAATCGTAAACAAATGAACATTTGTTTTATGAACATAACCTTAATTATATAAGAGGTTACTCTGGTAAACTAACAGTTTGCTATATGAAAATGACCCATGTATAGTTGTTTTACCTATGAACAGTTCGTGATTTTCCAGTTCGCTTCCAGGTCGGCCAGGTCACATCGCTTCCGCATCACCGGTCATGACCTGGCATAAAAAATGGGAAGTCGCTTCGGCGTGCGTAACGGCTGGATTTCAACCAGGAGTTCAGGCAGTTTCATTGGGCTTGAAATGGGATATATATATATATATATGATGGTAATCTGGTTGGTGGTTTTTCGCCCTACCCCTCTGAAAAATGATGGAGTTAGTTCGTCAGTTGGGATGATTAATTATTCCCAATATATTATGGAAAAATAATCCAAATTTTCCCAACCACCAACCAGTAATTACATGTAATTACTTCATCTGTTTATTTTAACATAGCTATGGAAGCCATGGCCTATATACTTCGATGATTGAAGATTAGTTGGTTGAGAACGGTTTCCCTACTATGGCTTATCAAAGTCCCCAGGTAGTATAAGTATGTATAGGTCCCAATAGTAACCAATCAACCAGGATATTTTTAATTTTTAATAGCTCGATTGGGATTCATGGGATATATGATGCTATACCCTCTGCTTATTTGAAATAGCCGAGCCGGAAGCCATGGCCTTATAAGTTCGATGATTTTTGGTGATTTACTGATTTGTTGATTTTGCTATTTATGACGATTTAGCTTTTGAAAATGGCCATTCATAGTTGATTTGCCCATTAAAAATGTGGATTTTCCATGGCTACGTTTAATTCGCAGAGAGTTTTCTCAGAGGCATCACCATCCGCAAGAATGAAACAAACGGTTTGAAACATTCCTTGCATCATGAAACGATTAATATTAGTTGCATCAAAACAACAGGCATTGAAAAATCGGACCCTTTTTTAACAGGGTCACGACAAACATTACAAGCTTGTAGCCTACCGGTGATGTTCCGCACTTAACAACATAAAAAGCAGGTGGTTCAAACAATACAATATAATACCTTCCAAAAGCATCAAAATCAGGAAGCCAATCACCGTGACCATTCAAAGGTGCCATGTAAAAACCATCAATATCAACAAGCATCACCTGGTGGTTTGCTGATCCCGTGCCAGTCCCGAGTAACTCAGTAGGGGTATACCCAATCGTAAACCGATAAAATTGGAGATGATTTACATGTTTACTGTAACTGGGAAAAATGCGTATGATATATATACTGTATATATATATACACATATATCCAGTATATATATATGTATAGGTATACTAATTCCATATTCTTGGCCCGGTTATATAGTTTGTTCATGGCTGGCTTTACCTCATATCCAACTATATCCCTATCATATTACCAGTCCACTGCTTGGTTGAATCATTCAGTCCACCAGAATTAGGTTTACCACAGTATAGCACCCCCCAAATAAAAATAACAATGCAAGTCATATCATGTCAAATCCCACAAAAAAATAGTCGTAAGTTGTCCCACTGCTCTGAATCTACTGGATTATTGGGAGGTATTGCAGTTATTATAGAACCCCAGTAGCTACTACCAGTAGACTATACCTCAAGCTATAGTTATTATACATAATATTATACTATACCAATATGTTATCCCCCAGTTATTGGAATCTACTACCAGTTACTATTGCTTGGTCAATATTGAACCCCAAAACTGATTGGAGTTGAATCTCCCCAAAGATCTGTGCACGATGTTTCGCAGTTCCAGTTCGATCCAGATTGTACCACCATTGTGACAAACATCTATGGCTTCAATGTGTTGGTTAATCTGGATATTAACCATGTACTGTACCCCTGCTGGTTGGTGGCTTCAACCTACTATTGGTTGGTAATATACTGTTAGTATATGGTTAATATTAATGGTTATTATATGGTTAATGATGGTTAATAATAATCTGGTTGGTGGTTTCAACCCCTCTGAAAAATGATGGAGTTCGCCAGTTGGGATTATGACATTCCCAACTGAATGGAAAGTCTTGCCATCCATTCATGTTCCAGTCACCACCAGATAAAAATCAGGGTGGATGATTTCTATGGTGGATTTCCCCATTGGGAAAATAAACAATCACCGACTAAACAAAACCCAGTGTACCAAGATTTGTAGCATTACTTCCACCTCCCGAGATTCACCTCCAATGGCATCTACTAATGATCACCAAGCTATGGAAAATGCTGATTTAATGGGATTTAATGGGATTTAATTGGATTTAATGGGATTTAATGGGATTTAGGATGGTATACCCTCTGGTAAACTAACGGTTAGCTATGGAAAATAACCATAGACATAGTTGATTTACCCATTAATAGCATGATGATTTTCAATAGTTATGTAACAGTTTACCAGAGGGTACCCTCTTGTAAACATACAAAAAATAAGTGGAAGACCATGAATGTAGATCATGTTCCAACCTTCTCAGGCTATCGAAAATAGGTGTTTTGCGCATATCTTTTCGTATACCAAGGATTATATGCAATGTTTTCCACCACTGAAATTGATATTCTCATTCAATCCCTATGATTATCCCATGGTGAACCTTCCAGATTATCAGAATCTAAATCCATTGATGACCGGACATGATTCGGTAATCACTATAATTTGATAGTTGGGTAATCGTCAACAAAAGTGGGTATACTTATATGTCAATATAATTGAATACATATATATCCTCTATATGTATATATAAATCTCAATAATCCAACTCATCAATATATGATCAATATTCACTTATATGTCGCATTACAAATATCTATAGTACAGTACATTATGAAACTATACATCAATTAAACACATGTGATCAATATTCGCTTTAATATCCCATTAACTACTATAGAAATATCTATAATCGTATTACTTTGTGTTAATATCCCATTACATATCGTATTACGATAGATATTAATTAATATCCCATTGCATATCGTATTAATATAATCAATTTTCACTTTGTAAAACGAATGAACCAGTGTACAAAGTGAATCAATTCATTGATTAGATATGAGTTGTAATTCCTATAGCAATCAATTCACCAGGGTATTTTGAATGGCTCAAGTATCTGGGTAAATTATAATATTTCACTAACCTGAATAGTTTGGCCATTTTGGGATGATTTCCCTTATTAACTATGATTCCAGTGAAGGAGAACAGTGAGGTCGTGATGAAATTTACCCAGGTATGTGATATTTACATGATAATCACCAGTGATAATCATCATTAATAACCATTTTCATAGCTAATATCACTATAATAATGGTTATTAATTACTATTAATGGTTGGATTATTTTCATGATGGAAACAAATGATAGACCATTATAACCACTATTAAATAACGATTAATGTATCTACTTCCTCCAACTCGGCCAAACCGACTGTGCAAAAACTCCACCTGCTGACGCAGGTTGGCTCCCACAAATGTGGGCAACGGTCTGATACCTCGGGGTCCATGGGGTCCATGGCTACAACGCGTGGTCAGCGTGGCTGAAAGCCATGAAACAATGCTGGTTATTAATATGATTTACTGTGGTTAAAGCCATGAAAAAATTGCTTTTCATGAAAACACATATGGAATTTAAAAGATGATTTTATCATGATTGGATTTTGGTATTGGAAAATGGGGTTCAACTCTTCAAAATGAGGAAAAGTAGCATCAGAATTGGGATTGAAGAAAGACATCGACAGATTTAGCCAAGAAACATGTGCATTCTATAGATTCTGATTAGAAAAGACATTGATTTATATAGGGAAATAATAATCTAAAGAAATAATCCATGTATAGGGATCCCTACATTCTATTAATATTAAGACGTGGATTAATAAGAATCCATATTAGATGTCTTTTATAGGGATTAATCCACGGTTTGGTTTAGGCATTCACAGGAAAACCCTGTAGCTGTGGGTCCTGTGGGTTTTAATTTCAGTCCAGCGAGTCGGGTAAGATATGGTGGGATACATCGGAACTCCAAAAGTATCCCAAGAATTATATGACAATATGGAGAGATTATATATCCATTAAAACTTGCCATTTATAGTAGATTTACCCATTAATAGCATGGTGATTTTCAATAACTATGATATAGCTATAATTATATCTGCTTGGTGGTTTTAACCATCTTGAAAAATATGAAAGTCAAATGGGGAGGATTATCCCATATATAATGGAAAATAAAACATGTTCCAAACCACCAACCAGATATTTCAGAGATGATTGTCGGCATCATTATGTCCAATGTGTAAACACCTTTTTGTTGCCCTCTGGTAAAACACATAACTATGGAGCACAACCATGCTATTGATGGTTAAATCAACTATTTCAATGGCCATTCTTAATAGCTAACCGTTAGTTTACCAGAGGGTAATGATTTTTGCCACCCTTTGGAAGATAGTTCAACTTGTTCAACCTGGAAGGATCCAATCGTCATCATTTTGCATGAAATTGGCCTTTTTCGGTTGATGTAAGTCATCCAGAAAAGTGCAAATTCCCAAGTGTTCCACATTTGATGCTAAAAAACAGTCCTTTTTTGCTGCTCCAATCTTCACAAAACATACAATTTCTTTCATGCTTCAACCAATGCTTCAACCGCCATTTCCACTATTTTTAGATTCATCCAAAAAAAAACTATATGGGGATGGATCAAAACCTATAAAAATGCCATAGTTCACAATTAACATCCATTAAAACTAGCTATAGCTACCCAGGGTACCCAGAAAACCACCCAGCCCAAGCCCAACCACTTCCCCGGTCTCTCCGCGGCACATTGGGCCGCTTCAGGATCGTCCACTGGTATGGGTCCCGGCCCTTCCAGGTGCATGTGGATGGTCCTCAAATTCCTCACCGAACAACCGACGCGAAACATGTGGAAAACCTGCTGCGTTTTTATCACCAGAAATACCCTCTGGTAATTTAACATAGCTATTGAAAATGGCCATTTATAGTGGATTTTCCCATTAAAAATGGTGATTTTCCATAGCTATGTTAAATTACCAGAGGGTATGGAAGAAATGCTGCGTTTTTATGACCAGAAATATGGTGATATGAAGTGATGAGTGGTGATTTTTAAAATGGGATATGAATGGCGATATTTATCAGCAATCGTATCTGCGCCGTGGTCAAAACATGGTATATGGTTTATGGTCGTCCATCTCATTTCTGGTTATATAATTTTAGTCTCTATTAATGGATGACTTGAAGACGGGGGTCCAAGATTCCATGTTGGATTTTTAGTTAAGTCGATGGAAGAAAACAAGTGGGCTTGATTGAAGACGGGAGCATCTGTACACCGCTGTGTAACGCCATCAAAACAAATCCGTCTGAATCCTTGAATGCGTAACTTCGGCATTTCTCTCATCCAACTTGGATTTACTTCAAGGGCCAAAAAAACAACAAACATATGGCAGTGTGTCAAAACCTTGTACCCCTGGTGAACATCAAAATAGCTGGTAAATGGATGTTCATCCCCCTAAAAATGGTATTAATAGGTATTGATCCATACCCATATGAGTTTCAAATTCTTATTTTCCGGGAGAATACGGTCACAAATCACATGCCATGCCATGGGCTCCGTTCACACTGAGAGCCATCCAAGCAGTTGGAGCGGAGGTGGACGGAGGCCGTCCCCAACTAGTCATGTAAAAAATGGCTATGACGCAGGGACCGAAATTAGAGTGGTTATTATATGGTTAATGATGGTTAATATTAAACTAAATGAGAGGTACCGATACCATGTATTTTTGGCCTATTTTTTAGGCCTAAATTTCAGGGAATACCTGAATACCTCCACAAAATAAGGCCTGAAAAATGGTACCATTTTAGGGTCCTGAAAGTCCCATTGATCATATCAATGTTCAGGAACTCAGCCCCCCCCAAAGATGTTGTGGCCGCAAGCCGTATATAGATCTTGCATGGAACAAAACCCGTGTTCAACCAGCAACACATGGCCTAACAAAGACTGTGTGACATGTTTAGACCCCCCCCCAACATCTGCGCAAATTGCAAACAAAACACAAATAATGGGACAGCAAATAATGGGACAGGGACACAAAGCAATTTGTGGGATGGTATCCCCCCTACTGACTACCATCTATGTTTTGTATTTAATCATAATCCCTTCCCCCCATTATTGAACATCCCGCAGAAACCATGGTTTAGTGCGGATTTACACATATTTGGGACCATAGAATTGGGGTATTGAACATCGGGGGGATGGAATTACCCATTGCATTCCCATTATGGTTGGAAATCCCCTTCTATTCCTTTAAACAAAAAATCATCAACACCTAATATACCACACATATCCATAAATCCTTACTATCATCTATGGTTGGATAATATTGGTTGGAATATCACTGGAGGTATTTGTGAAATCTGTACATCATGGAATATGACTATGACTTCTATGACTCCTACAATGTGGTCCCCCACTTCGTTAGCTAAGTTGGTTTATAACTCCAATAACTATGGTTTATCATACTTATAAGTATAGTATTCATGGGGGTTATAAACCAACTTATAACTGGGGGGCCTCACATTGTATATATATTTAATATTCCCATAGTTTTCGATGATTTCCCCGTAGTTTTCCAAGATTTTCCCATGAAAAAAACTCCCTGGATATGATCAGCCGCGGCACCGAAGTTTTTGAGCCTTGGCCACATTGATCATCCCCTGCCGAGACCGTAGGCAACCACGGTCGAGAACATGAAGGGAAGTTGGGTTTTTCGAATGGTGTGAAATATCAAAGCATAATGGATTATGATCATCCCCTATATAGTGTCTTATACATATAGTGTCTTATATATATGTATGTATATATATATACGTATATAATCCCCTATAGAAATCAACCAACAAGGGTGTTGAACACTGCTCACTTAGAAACGTTTGGACAGTGTTTCATGACTTGAGGGCTGCCCAATACAGCCCTCAATCTATCTATAGATGCTGCAAATGGTGGATTTACCATTTGGAGATTTGGAAAATCAACGATTAAATGAGACAAACCAAGGTTTCTGAAACTTCTGATGTCAATCCAGCAAGCAACAAACTGGCCCGTGTTGATGCCTTGAGTGATGAAGTCGATGTCACATCATAAGATCTAATGAGGTTGATCAAGGGAACAGGACACACTGAGAACGCCTTGGCAGGATCTAATCCTGACAGCACATGCCCCTAGTCGGCTTGGGCCTGAAGGCCTTTCAGCTGCTCGAGCTCAAGTTCTTTACCTCTGAAGGCCATCTCCAACAAATAGGCAGCAATAAGCTGTACTTATTGTATGTCCCAGAGACCGGCTGTGGCGGCGCAGCGCTGTCTGATCTTGGAACACCCGATGGCAACTCCAACACACAGAAGCACCAGCGTGCTGTTGACGCTGGTGCTGTTCCAGTTCGCCGGAAAGGACGAGCCTGTTGCAGGTACCACACCTTTCTTGGCCACCAACCCGAATTTCTGCTGATTCCCAAGGAGGCACCACGCTGCCGCTGCCCAAACCGATGTTTCCCGTTCCTACCCTTGATCAAGAAATTCTCAAGACCAGATACTTCATGAACATCTGATGTGCCTGAATAGTTTGGCCATTTTGGGATGATTCCCCTTATTAACTATGATTCCAGTGAGGGAGAACAGTGAGGTCGTGATGAAATTTACCCAGATGAATGATACTTCAATTACCCTCTGGTTATTTAACATAGCCATGGAAAATTGCCCATTTATAGATGGTTTACCTATTAAAAATGGTGATGTTCCATGGCTCTTTAACAAATAACCAGATGGTAAGTTACACAACTACTATGCAGCCAGAGTTTAGCTCACACTCTTGGACCATTGGACGAGATATGAACTGACTGAAACAATGGCTAGTGAATGGAGCATAACTGGCCCCATTATTATCATGGTATAATTAATGGGAGATAACATAGTATAAACTATAGGTTATGGGATATAACATAGGGTATATACTACTCCATAACTGGGATATTAATATTCTGGTTGGTGGTTTTAACCATCTTGAAACACATTAGTCAATGGGAAGGATTATCCCATTTGGAAAATAAAAAAATGTTTGAAACCACCAGCCAGATAAAGTTATAACTCTTAGCATTTCTAACTGACTTATTTCATGACATATCACCAACTAGTTACGGGAGTTGTGTCCATCCCATTTTTGGCACATAGATTTCGGGCCATAACTGTACATGAGCATCTACAGTCCCACTATGTCCTGACCCTAGTCACTATCATTCTTATCATAGGAATACATGGCCCCCATGGATACAATTCCGCATCAATTTCTTGTGGACGATATATATATATATATATCCCCATTCTGGCTACTTGTCACCTCCCTTTCATCAGTTTCATGTAGTATCTATATATATATATATATATACACTGTATATATATAACCATTCAGTTTCTGCGTAATCATGAAGGAATCATGGTTTTAGCTTTCTATGATACCCCCTTGTTTTTGCTATGACAAAAATACAAACAGTTGTACGAACTGGAATCATAGTTCATTGATTGTTCATCATATTTCTATATGTCTTAACATTAAAAAAAAACAATTATACCCTGCATTATTTCTACCAAAGCGGAATCCATGCATTTCGTGTCGCAGCCACCCCCTGCTCTCTCCACACCTGCATCAGAGGCTGTGGTGTGGCAGCGCCTGCATGAATGAAAACCATGCCGTCGCTTTTCAGGTACCTGAAATCCAAAGTGCGGCGGAAGAAAAAACAGAAACACACCATTAAAAAAAGAACACGATCAAAAAGGGCTTATGTTTCAAGATGCTTTAAGTTTTGGCTCTATCATATAACCAAAAATCGCTTTCCTTCAAGTCTTCACGCTCCACTATTGGGTTGATCCATCGACCTAGGGTGTCCCCAAGGATAGCTAGGTTGGTGTGAATTCCATGGTTCATGGTAAATATACCCAAGGATTCACATTACCTACAACTGGAAGTTGCTGTGGCAGTTACGCTGCGATTTCATTGGGATACAATCCAAAGGTAATGGCATATAATCGCTTATAAACACCCCGGAAAGTCAGAAAAAAACAGGTCCAGTCCGGTTGTGGTTTTAAAGCCCACTGAAACAAACAGATACCCTTTGGTAATCAAAAGTGGCTGGAGAGTTCCCAACAAAACTGGAGGTTAGCTGGGAAAATCTTCGAACTATGGGGGATGTCCAATTGCTATATATGTTTGATGATTACTGGAGGGTACCCTCTGGTAAACTAACGTAACTATGGGAAATCACAATTTTTAATGGGAAAATCCACTATAAATGGTCATTTTCAATAGCTATGTTAAATTACCAGAGTGTATGTTTGATGATTACTGGAGGGTAGATTTCTGAGCAGATCGTCCACCTTCGCGGAAACCCAGAGAATGGGACCCCTATTCCTATTCCTGACCTCAGTCGTATGGGAGGTGCATGGGAAACATATGGGAACGGAAGGTCCCATCATTGGGGATACCAGCAAACAGCCTGACCTCTCAAGTCGAACTAGCTCAGGCTCGGTGCACTTGTCTTGACAGTTTACAGTTGACAGTTGGAAAAAACTATCCCCCTTTAAAATATAAAAGTCAACTGAGATGTTCAATCCGAGGTAGCATTCTAGAATGATGTTTGAGATCACTTATCAGTTTGAATATTCTGGAAGAATGCTCAGAGGATTCAAGCCTTCAAACGCATCTTTTCGCAACCTTTCACGTTGGAATTTATATACCAACAACATCCATAACCCTGATATATAATCCCAATCATGACTAAATCCCATTGTTCATTAGGTAAATCACCATCTTCATTCGTTCAATTCTCATTCTTCATGCTAACAGTGCCAATCTTTGATAATCCATGCAAAAAAAACATCTTAGATGGTTAGTAGATAATCCCATTGATACCAAAAGACTAAAGGATAGGTTTCTACCCATCCAAGATTGACCTAGCTAAATACTCCCAGAAAACATCCAATAAGTATCCCATGTCTGCTTTCGTTTCAGGCTCTCCCCAGGTGGCCGCTTAAAAGTTCAGAACGATCAACGAGTTCGTAACTAGTTTGATATATGGGGGTTACCCAAAATAGGGGTACCCGCAATCATCCAAAATTAGACTATATTTTCATCTTAAAACCCATGGTTTTGGGGTACTTCATAACTCATCCCCAATTGAACCATAGGTGGTATATGGTGGTATAAACTTACCATTCCCAGTCGTGGGTGGTCAAAATGGCCTTGGTTTGACCCACATTTTACCCATTTATCTACCCGACCTAGTAAACTGTTACATAACGAACTGGAAAATCACCATGCTATTAATGGGTAATTCCACTATTTCTATGGCAATTTTCAATGGCTATGTTTACCAGAGGGTATATGAATAGGAATATCGAACTATGTAGATTAGTGGTGATTGATGGGATATAACATGATATAAATATCCATGGGATATCCCAGTAGATATCATTATGATATAACATGATATAATCATAAACCCAACTATAGTAACTATCTTATCTATATAAATAGGAATATCTGAATATGTATATTCATAGTTATATAAACTTATATAATAATGTCATATATATATATATATATATATATATATCAATGGATTGGTTTAAGGGAAAATCTACAGGAAACCATAGATTTTCCCATTAAATATGGGGCTTTCCTGTAAAATTTCCCTTAAACCAATCCATTGAATATATAATAAACCATCAGAAACCCAACTAAGACTAAAAGTGACTAGGAGTTATCTTCAACATCTCGCGATCGCCACGGTGCGGCTCCAAGGCTTCTTCGGCAGTCTGGCAGACCCGGGGACTTTTCCCGAGGCGGATGGTATTCCTGGCCGAAAAAACGGCCGAAAAGTCACGGTGGATGAAACATGGTGACTTGACCATGAAACATGGTGATTTCAGCAAATTAAACTTGGTCATTGAAAAACATGGTGATTTGAAACAACAAATTTAACCATTATCTGGTGAAATTTCACAGCAGTTATCTAAACAATAGTGATAACTGACCATGAACTAACAAAAAAGTGTGTCTTTTTCATCTGGAACCATGAAAACACCGTTGATTTCAGCAACAGAAATTCTGATTTTTCAGCAGGCGCTGAGGATGCCCAGCGTGTTGGTTTATTTAAGCGCCGATCAAAAGTTATTTCGCCATATCCAGAAATGTTTCATTTATAAGCCATATATTTACAGATCATTTCCATATATCCCGCAGTTAATGTCAAGCCTGGAATAATAAACACCGTTTATGGCTGTTTAATTGGGAGGCTACCATTTAAGTATCAGATTGTGACTATTTGGGCCCCTAATTAATAAACCATGGTTTATTAATCCGGGGTTGGCATTATTGGAGTTATGTTCACCAACTTGGCAGTTCATCGGGGACCCACCTGGTGGGTGATTCATGGTGATTTTCATGGTGATTTTCATGGTGAAACCATCAAAGATTGTGGTTAATATACGTTAATATTGTTTAATGGCGATTTGATCATGACAAATTGATCATTGAATATTGTTAAACCATCCTGAAATTAGGATTAATGTAAAGCCAATATGATATCATAGTCAATGCGTTTCAATATCGCCTATGTGGTCCCCCGAACAAATAGATCCAATACTATAAATCAGGTGTTGATTCTAGAGGTGTATTTTATATTCTGGGAGAGTGATGCGATTGTGGAGAAAGGTGGAGATAGATGTTGCGCAAATCGTGCCATAGCAGCAACATGCAACAACTATACGAATAGAACAAGGATAGGGATGTACACACCAAAATGCGCATACTTGGGACCCAACATCACTGCGAATGAATGCCTGCTAAAGCAAACGTGAAACATGCCCTAAAATTGCCACTTCAACGTCACTTCAACATGGATAATCTTAGATACCAAACAACATGCTATAGCTAGTTGGTAGATATTCCTATTGAAATCGCAGAAGATTGGTTGACCTGATTCGCCGGGAGTCCCCATATGAGATTGGTATCATACAGAGTCCAGACATCTGCATCCTGTCCAAAATGTGGAAATATGTAGTAAACCCACACATAAACACTAAGTTGCTATGAATATTTATGAATCATGAAACCATATCTGTCTTGGCTGGTGCTGCTAGAGCCATACTAGCTTTCACTGGTGGTGGAACGTGCTTGGGTGCGGCTTTCTCCACTGAAGGAGGTACTAGTGCGGCATCCAGCATCCAGCCACTCTTCAACTTTCGATCTGCTATGGTGCTCGTGGAGGTGGTAAGGGCTGGCTCTTCCCTCCAGCTGATGCTTTTACTGGCACCCTTTGAGCTCCATACGGTCCAGTCCGATCAAAACCATCCGTTCTCCTAGATGGTCTATCTTCAGCTGAATTCGCCAGGAGTGGTTTGCTGGTAATACCCGGAATACTGAGACCTTGTAAGCCCACCTGTGCTTGATCCATTGGCCTTCCGTACTGCAAAAAGGCTGAGATAGGTTTGTCGGCATGAAATTGTTTCACGTTACAGTTCGGTCCTAATTTCAGTGATCAGGGAGCACCCTGTCAACATCTCCGCTCCCTTGGGAACAGTTGGCCATTGTTTAACCAACATTTCAAGTGATGGTGTGTTCACGTTCGCTTGAAAAATAATGTCGCACAGTAGGAACCCGCACAAACAAAATCCAGTACTGTCGTCAATCATCTCGAGTGATGACAAATTCGTGCATTGGGCCGATCACCTGCCGAAAAACTTGTTTTGCAAATGGTTGAGGTCCAAATCCCCCGTGGTTTCTTGGCAAACCTTGTCTCGTTGTTTTAAAGCTGAATTTAAATATTTTCAAATCCATTCTCTCCTTGCTGAAATCCATCATGTTTTCTCATCCACATCGTTAAACTACTATTTCGGACAGTTGTTCACCAGTTAAAATTGCTATATTCACTTAAAAACATATGAATACCCCAGTTAATACCAGTAGTACCGCGCAAGGCGGTGGCGGAATTTTCAAAAATAGGAAACCTATTGGAGAGGTTGGTTGTTGTGAATCACAGATGGCAGAACGAAGCCACTGATGGACCGACAGGTGGTTGAGGTCTCCTCTCTCTCTCTCTCTCTCTTTCTCTTTCTCTGACTAACTACCTACCTACCTATCTATCTATGTATCTATCTACCTACCTACCTACCTATCTATCTATCTACCTACCTACCTACTTATCTATCTATCTATCTATCTGTCTATCTATCTATCTATCTATCTGTCTATCTATCTATCTATCAATCAATCAGTCAATCAATCAGTCAGTCAGTCAATCAATCAATCAATCAATCAATCAAATCAATCACTCACTCACTCAATCAATCAATCAATCAATCAAATCTATCTATCTACCTACCTATCTATCTATCGACCTACCTACCTACTTATCTATCTATCTATCTGTCTATCTATCTATCTGTCTATCTATCTATCTATCTATCTATGTATCTATCTATCTATCTACCTACCTATCTATCTACCTACCTATCTATCTATCTACCTACCTACTTATCTATCTTTCTATCTATTTATCTATCCATCTGTCTATCTACCTATCTATCCATCCATCCATCCATCCATCTATTCTATCTATCTCTCTCTGTCTGTCTGTCTATCTATCCATCCATCTATCTATCAAATCTATCTATCTATCTGTCTATTTATCTATCTATCTATCTATCTATGTATCTATCTATCTATCTATCCATCTGTCTGTCTATCTATCTATCTATCCATCCATCTGTCTGTCTATCTATCTATCTATCCATCCATCTATCTATCAATCAATCAAATCTATCTATCTGTCTGTCTATCTATCTACCTATCTGCAAGCTTGAAAACGAAACTATTCTGCGAGGCGTCCTCAGGTTTTGAACTTGACAACATCAAAAACGGAGCAATTCTATGAGACTTCCTCAATGTTTGAACTTGACAACGTCGAAAACAAAACAATTCTGCGAGACTTCTTCATTTTTTGAACTTGACAACATCCAAAACGAAGCAATTCTGCGGGACTTCTTCAATTTTTGAATTTGACAACATCAAAAACAAAGCAATTCTGCGAGACTTCCTTCAAAAATGGAAAGTTGAGTTGAGCGCTTACGGCCTCGTACCAATGCGTTTTGCAATTTTTCCACTCCACCTGTCTAAAGTACTGCGCCTGCCGCGAAAAAGTGATGCCAGGTCATGCAAAGTGCTGCACCCGTCACGCAAAATCATCTTAGCAAACCTACAGATCTGATGCTCCAAAATGCAACCCATCTCAGGAAATCAGCGCCCTGACCTCCTAACATCTCTGATGAACATGTCTTTTGTACTGCGCCTGCTGCGCGAAATGCAGTCCCCTGTCAATTAAGGGGTGGGGTTGTGCAACCATTTTGTAGTGAAGAAACGGCTTGCATAGCCTCAAGCTCTACTAAATGGATGTGCATGCATGATCGAATTTCACTAGTAAATGTGGGCCCCTGGTTCAGCTGAAGCGCAAAATTCGGATATATTTTCAGAGTGTCTTAAGACGCCAACATGACCCGACCAAACGCCCTGTTCCATTTGGTAGAGGTACTCGTTATCTTTGAAGATATTCTTCATATGTCCCACGCCTGCCATCGTTTTTGGAAATGCTGCAAAACCCTCACGTTTTGCTCACTTTTGACAAGGTCCACAATCCCTTGCGCCTGCCACGCGAAACGATATCTGAACGTCCAAAAGTGGTCCGAACCTGGTGTGCTTTGTACATTTTGACTTCGAAATGTGCTTCACGCCACAACGGCGTGCACTTTTTCGACATCTCAACTTCCAAAAGTGGTCCGAACCTGGTGTGCTT
>Ga0126342_10009881_pt1 | contig 17085 bp, 16 predicted proteins | sample Cyp1metagenome_FD_92528 | JGI IMG/M metagenome (GOLD analysis project Ga0126342, IMG submission 92528) | Coral microbial communities from Lord Howe Island, Old Settlement Bay, Australia - Cyphastrea 1 metagenome | ecosystem: Host-associated > Invertebrates > Cnidaria > Coral ... | reverse complement strand
CCTAAACAATATTATGGCTGGGCCTACTGTTTCGAAACGCTTCCGAAACAGCAAAACACCACCTAATTTCCATCTTCTTCCCTTACGCGCTCCCCCTTGCGTCGGCCGGGGTCGGCGGATATAAGTATAATTAAACAAATAGATAAATAAGTATATAATATATATATATATATAGTGATACCGTAGAATCAACCACTCAGTTCCAGGACTCTATGTACATACATAAACCTAGAGCCTCCAAATACAAAAAGCAAATGGAAAAAGTCCTAGAACGGTGAGGTCAAACCCCGGTTTTGTTGGTGTATTTGGAGGGTCTAGGTACATGAATATATATATATATATATCTCCCATAGGATCCATGTATGCTATATATGGTAACATTTACCATCAATATACCCCCAATGTTGTAGATGTATAGAGATAATCCCATCCCCCTAATCCTGTAAAGACCCCGATTCTACGGTCCCAAATATGTGATTTCATCCGCAACAAAAAACATGGTTTCTTGGTGTTTAATATGAACCGGAGAAAGATGAAACAGCATCTTATAGATGTCGAAAGACCGAGAGATCAAACAAATATATAATTATATGATTATAGATATTAATTATATACATTATATAATAATATATAATGTGTATTACGTATATAGATCTTACATACATATCATTCAGGAGTTTCTCCACTCCACCGAGCAGGTTGCATACAATGCTGCCATGACGGCCTGCGAAAGGGCATCCCAGTGGCAGGCGCCGAAGTTGGAATGCATCGCTTGTAGTGTTTGGGAGGAAGGAACCAACACAGACATGCGGAAAGACCATGGTTTACTGCATGTTGGTGATATTTAGGTGTTAAAAAACCTGGATTATTAGTTATTGGTGAACACTATGATGTTTAAAGTAATGTACATGTTTTAATGGTAAAACATGGAGAAAAAATCATGGTTTACTGTATATGTTAGTGACATTTAGTGTTAAAAGACCTGGTTTAATGGCAACAAACAGGGAAATACTGTACATGGTTGGTAAAACATCGGAAAGACCATGGTTCACTGTATATGTTAGTGATATTTAGTGTTAAAAGACCTGGTTTAATAGCAACAAACAGGGACATACTGTACATGGTTGGTAAAACATAGGAAATAAACATTTTCAACTGTATATGGTAGTGCTAAAAGACCTGATTTGATTTTAACAAACTGGGAAATACTGTACTGTACATGTTTGAGTGGAAAAAATGAGAAAAATGGTTTACTGTATGTTTTAGTGATGTTTAGTGCTAAAAATCATGGTTAAAATTATTAGTAAATGGCAAACGCTATGATGTTTAAAATATGTAGATGTTTTAATCGTAAGACATGGGAACGATCATGGTTTACTGTATATGTTGGTGATGTTTAGTGGTAGAAAACACGGTTTACTGTGATTTTTTTTGTTAATACTGCACGTGGTTTAATGGTAAAACATAGGAAAAACCATGGTTTACTGTATATGTTAGTGATATTTGGCGCTGAACGACCTGGTTTAATATGGGTTTTTACCAACGGAAAGCCTGTAGATGTTCCATTAAGAAAGCATGGTCTGAATGCAGATGGTTTGCAGAGATGGTCAACCACTGCGTCCAGCTTTGGACAATGAGGGGCACATCCGTTTTTAGTTTTGAATCTGTCATGTTTGTTGAAAATTGACCCAACTCGTCACATTGCAGAAGGGTTGTGGAACCAGGTGGAACCAGTATCCATGGGCGCGGCCACTTTGATCCAGGTGACCTTGGCCTTCTTGCAGAAGATTCACCTGAAACATCTGCGACCAAGTCAAATCACCTATGGCACCTGATCTTTTTGGAGGTTGAGCCATTGAAAAAAGTGCCAGCTGCAAGACATGTCAGACATGACTGCAGATATCTGCGGATCAGCGACATATTCTCTGTGTTTGGGGCCTGCCTTGACCGCCACAAGCTGGTGGTCAGGATTTCCACTTTGAACCGGATCGTGTATTGGGATGTATGAAAAAACATATTGCTATGGATTTACAGAACGTACAGAACGTACTACCCCATATGTTTGGGGAGATGAACCATTTCCCCAGTTACTGTTTCAGTTTTTGTTGAACAAAAGGATAAACCATGCTGAAATGACCAGTCCTTTCCCCAAAGAATTCAGTGTTCCAATCGATCGCAACCCCCCCCCAAAAAAAAATAGCGAAAAGTGTAAAGCTCCAAAATAGTCATAACCAGATTATTATGTTCTTTCCTTTTCCTTTTGGAGGTTCCTATCTTGTTCACAACATCACCGGTCGCCATTCCCGAATGCGACGGCTGAGGCATTCTGCTGAGTGCCTGTGGCAAGTCCAGAGATTGGGAATCGGCCCTCAACTTTCTCACAGCCACCAGGGAGCACTTTGGCCTTTAACCGATGGAGCTGGACCTTCCGTTACCCTGTGGTTATGTCAAAATAGCTATTGAAAATGACCATAGAAATAGTGGATTTTCCCATTAAAAATGGTGATTTTCCATAGCTATGTTAGTTTACCAGAGGGTACCCGCAAAAGTCGTTAATTTTACCTCATGTCATTGAAAGTACTTGTCCTTTTTTTGCTGGGTATCTTGGAGGTATCTTGGGTATCTGGTCACGGTCATGGCTACGGTGAGATTCCTGAATGGTCAGGGAAGGCAGCGATGTCGATGTGAAGACCTACAACGTGGCCATGACCGCCTGCGAGCTGGCCTCGCAGTGGCAACGCGGCCTGATGCTAATGAAGGACAGGGCGCAGGCTGTGACGTGGAAACTGAAACTGCCAAACAAAGCATGGGATTTTGCCATGGGACATGTAGATTTGTTCAATGATCTATAAGCATGACAAAATGGAGATGTATACCTTTCAAACATGGAATTACAACAGGAATGGTAATATAGCCACGGCAGAGGGCATATATACAAATTATGTAGTCATGGTATGTCATGGTGATGTGATCGTTGTGAAATGTGAATGAGCTCAAATGGGATTGCAAATAGATGACATTAATGCGGATTGAACATATCACTGAAGATGTGAATCGTAGCAACAACGACAACCACAGGACTTTGTGTAAATTGTAGACATCCTAGACTTGAAGCTGTTCAGTTGTTGATTATACGCAACTTCACTATCCAGTGGTGAACGGAGGAAGGGCTTCTTTTTGCCAAAAAACACACGGTGGGGGAACCAGTTGGATCCCCAATATGGGATGGAGAACCAGAAACCTTTAAAACATATCGTTGGTTGCAGTTATCCCTGATATTCCCGATAGATCCCCTAAATATATGTCCTACTGTAAATTATTGTTGGGAAACACCATGAACCATAAACCATCATAAACCATGAATATACACATTAATCATGGTTTATCATGGTTTAAGCTATCATATTCCCATTAGATACCCATGAAATATATCCTTCATCACCCCATGTTTGACGCCGCCACGCTGGGTATCTCCGCGACTTGCTGCAGGAGATTCCCTGGCAGCAACGAAGCATCGTGACCTACGGCGCAGCGATCAAGGCCTGTAGAGCACAGTGGATCGTGGCCTTGCAGCTACTCGAGGAGGGAACGGGGGAATTCAGCAACAGAAAGAGGTGAGTTCACAGAAACGGTCCTTTCATCAACTAAGATGTTTTTTTCGAATGTCTGATGATATTTGATTATACCGTGATTTCATCAACAATCATGCTATAATCAAATATCATTAACATGCGAATGGTAGTATAGTGACATGTCATGAGAACGTTAAATTGCCATTACAAATATTACAATGGGCAGTTAGCATCCGATAAGGACCGATGTTTTTTCCGCCTTCACCTGGCAGAGGTTAACCTATGGTGACGACGTTTTTTTTGGACCCCCATGACGTTAGGGGGAAAGCTCCAAAATGGCTTTTGACTAAAAACAAATCAACTTGGTGCATCAACAAGATCAGACACACTTTGTGGAGTTTCTGTTCGAGTTTGGATTTTCCAAAGGTGGTTTCGTAGCGAAAAGCCGTCGAAATCGGGAAGTCTGGTCAGTGGAAAACGGCCATATGGCTAGTCTTTGGGAGCAGCTTTGACAAAGTCATCAATGGTCAAAGCTTTGGTAAAAGCCTTTGTCTTAGTCTTTGGTGATGTGGGAATGTCCATTCATGAAGGGGCCATACCCTCTAGCAATCAAACATGGCAATAGGAAAATCCCCATAGTTAAATGGGAATTGTCATAGGAAAATCTACAAATGGTGGATTTTTCATGGCAATTACCGGAGGATTCTGGAAACCCTTGGGAGTTTGTTGGGCAACTAATTGGCAGGAGGATGTTGTGCTGCCATTGTCCTGAAGATGTATGTTTGTCAGCATTGTCGACATACCATCAATGCCAATTTGCCTTTTCCAACGCAGTTTTGTTTGGTAAATCTAGAGTCTAGCTTACATGATATAGATCATATTATACATACGTACTATCATTGTATATACATGTATATGCTGTATACATTGTTTTTCTGTGTATGTAATATAATATATAATAATATATATAATATATATATATATATATATAATATATATATATAAATCATATAAATACACATGTATAAATCTGATTCAAGAGCATCCATCAAAAAACGTATCAAAAAACATGTGAGCAATCTGATTCCCCCCTTGGAGCCGTCAGGAGCTCAAGTTCCAACGCTTGGAGCTGAACGTCATCGTCGTCAATGGCGCCATCAGTATTTGCGCGGAGTCTGAGCAGTGGCAGCAGGCGTGGTGAAGGGAAAAACATGGCAAAAGAATTAGAAAATGGATGGGTGACCATCAAAATCTCCGAAATTCATGGGAACTTAACCCGATTGTTTCCATCAAAATCTCTATTTAAATGTGTTTTTTACTCCAGTAAATTAACATAGACCCTGAAAATCACCAATTTTTAATGGAAACTAGTCTTCCAACCCCTATCTGCCAGGGTCTATGTTAATTTACCAGAGGGTAATTGCCACCTTTAATTTCCGGAGGGTACATTGAATCTTGCTCATTTGATGGATGCATTCTTTGTTGGCTACATGTTGCTCCGGTCAAACCTGCAGTTATGGCCCTTTACCAGTTATAAGTACTTATAACCCCATTTATAGAATGTATAATCCCATTTATAATCAGTTATAACTAATAAATGGCCATAACTGTGACTTCGTGACCAGGCCTTGGTTCTACTGGAAGACATGGAACTGCAACAGCTACGGCCCACAGTGGTATCCTTCAGTTCAGCCATCACTGCCGTTGGGAACTCTGGATGAATCCTCTACTTTTACCCGGCCTGGTAAACATTTACAAAAAACGATGGAAAATCACCATTGTTAATGGGAAAACCATGGGAAAACCATGGGAAAATGGTGATTTATATGGAACATCACCATGCTATCAATGGGTAAATCCACTATTTCTATGGACCATTTTCAAGTTCGCAAACTGTTGACATAACCAGAGGTATTTCCCATAAAAAAAATCCCCCATTGTTCTTGGTTCAATACCTTTTTTACGCACCATAAAATATCATTTTTTATCACTTTCCAATGGCAAACTGTAACAAGTCATTTCTATTTGGGGGTTGGCTGTGTTTGCGGACATCCACCAGGGGACAACCTCCTGGGCTCTGAGGACCAGCTCCTTGTGGCCTGTGGCACTACATTTGCTCCACAGGGCGCGGCGAGTGGCCAATGTGGTCACCTACAACGCAGCCATCACCGCGTGCGGCAAGGGGAGACGATGGCAGATCGCCTTGCAACTGCTACAGGAGCCTGGGAAGATGGAGATTCTTCCCGTAGATATGGTTAATATGAATTAATAATCTATTAGATAAATTTAGATCATGGGTAATGTATGTTAATGGGTAATGTATATACATATATGTTAATGTCCATTAGTATTAGTAGTGTTGATTGTTGGATTGTTCAAACACGGTTTGTCGGAAAATCCACCATTTACTTCGATGATTTTTCCATTAAAAGCACTAAATTATAGAGGTGATTTTCCATTTATAGATGTTTTTGTTTCCCATATTTCCGATACCTAGACCAGCCAAATACCCTTCAAAAAATGGGAAAGTATAAAACATATGGGCTTAAAACATCATTTTTATGGCTACTTGGAGGGTCTAGGTAAATAATCATTGATTCGTGTTTGTATCTGTTTGTGATGTTTGCTTTGCGACACCAAACATGAAGTAAGTCAGCCACCATGATGTTTGTCATTTACCATACTCTAGCATCCATCTAAGTATGTATCGATCTATCTATTTATCTATCTGTTGTCTGTCTGTCTGTCTATCTGTCTATGTGTCTATCTTTCCATCTATCAATCCAGCTATCTATTGTTCAAATGCATCTTTATTTTATCCTTGGGGACGTCTTATATAGAGTAACCCCAAAAAAGATAGACAAGAAAAATCCTGCTAAACTATTGATGACAAATTTTCTTCTTGAGGGTTCCTATTATATTATGTGTGTATATGATTATATCTATCTCTCTCTCTCTCTCTTTTTGAACACTTGGGTGTTGTGGCATCCTTTGTTCAGGCAACTCCAATCCGTCGAGCGCCATTCGCTGGTAAAGCCCCGTTGCACCAGGATTTACCATCGGAACTTCCCTCAGAAGTGACCTTTGCAGCTGCCGTCAGCGCTTGTACTGAGGTGACGCATGACATGGAGTACTTGGGGGTGCAGTTGGGGTCACCTTTATCGATATAGCCTAGCTATGGTTACCATCTGGTTATTTAACATAGCCATGGAAAATCAGCATTTACAATACGTAAACCATCTATAAATGGGCCATTTTCCATGCCTATGTTAAATTACCAGAGGGTATAAACCAAATACTGTAATGGGATATGACCCCTATAACTATGCTTATATATATATATTCACTTATATTTGGAACTGCACCCCCAAGCATTTTACCAGCACAAGTGGCACAACAGAGATATGATGGTCAATGATGGTGATTTGAAAAATAAAGATATTTGAGGGTGCCTGAAAGTCGAAGATTTACGCCCGGTCGGGCCAAGAACATATTCACGATTGGAACAAATAGCTGGTTGGTGCTTTGGAACATGTTTTATACTTTTCCATATGACATAAACCATCATAAACCCTCTACTAGAACCATGTTTGAATCATTCTTGTGACAATTCCTCCATAAATTCCATCACAAATCCTCTATCAATGGGGTCGCGATGTGACATTTCCACCGGTTGGTATCGCCTCGCAGGCGGCCGAGTGGCCGCATAGCCTGAAACTCTTAGAGCTCATGGAAGATGCCAACTGTAGCTGTCAGGTGCACTGTCAGGGATGTGGTGAAATATTTTGGGGATAACTTGATAACAATCATATAAAATCATGTAATAACTTGTATTTGTTGAACATGAATGTTGTTTTTTATTTGTTTTTGTTCGTTGATTTTCCCATTTGATATGTGAACGTAACATCCACCAGAAATGTAGCAGATTTGTTGGGAATATGTGTTGTTTGTTATGGTTTCCTTAAGCAAATCCAAGATGATATATGGTATGTGTAATTACATAAGTTTGGGGCAAAGATAGATATCACAGAACATAAACACACGGTGAGGAGTTGAAAGAGTTGGGACAACAAAACAATGTACCTCTTAAAGTTGCCAAATGGCCTCAGGTCTTTAACTTTTGGCCCCGACTCCTCATATTTCCACAAGGAACTTCCTGGCTAGGGAAACTTAGTTTCAGTTGCAAGCAGCTCTTGCTGCTGGTCTAGTTGTTTGTCGTCGACTTTTCCAGCTTGCAAGGCTTCCAAGGCGCATTGCAGTGCTTGTTTTCTTCCCAAATATCTGGAGAATCATCGATGGGATCGGAAACTGAGCATCTCCTGCTGTCCATAGGTGGCCTACAACAGCGCCATCAGCGCATGTGAAAAAGCCGGGCTCTGGCGAATGGCTTTGCTTCTGCTGGAGACCTTGTTGGCTTCGGGCATGGCTGACTCTCGGTCGAGGTAGGTGTCATCACGGCAGGGAGCTCCGGGAAATTGGTTGAAAAGGGAATATCCATCGGTTCACTATTTCTGGTAGAGTATCTTGATGTCCCAATGACAAGATTGGGTGGATGTTTGCTGTCTCGTTTCACCTCTAGATTTCCGCAGATTTCTTTTTGCAAAGTTGGTTTCAGGGTTCAATATCCCATCATACGCCATTTATATCCATTATAGTAACATGAATATGAATGGAACATCAAATGATTAATCCCAACATTTAGACAAATCGTATCCATATCTTCAAAATGTATTATCCATCAAAATCCCTCTATATCCATGAACATCCCCCCCAAAAAAATCATCGCCGCACGCCAAAAACGCCGAGGATGTGTTGAGTTTCAACTCGGCCATCAGTGCTTGCGAGAAGTCCATGGAGTGGCGTTGGGCCCTGGAGTTGTTGAAGGACGGGGCCGATTTCACTGAGAAAAACGTGGGAGAAAGCTGGGGAAAAGGTTGAAAAATGTGGCGTAAATGTTGGAGAAAGGATGGAAAGCCATGAGAGTTTAATGGGAAAAGCACATGGGGACAGTATCTTGGAGAAATGAGATGTGAGTATTATATGGAAAGCCAAATTATAGAATATGTTTCCAGTACAAGAGAATGGGAGGACATGTTCACAACAAGACATTTATGATAAACAATTTGAGTTGTCCAAACAACAAGTTGTATGGTTTTGAAACTTGAAACTGACTTGGGTTTTACAGCCCAAAGGATGGAACAGTAGGCTCTAATATGGTCAAAACATATGGTCAAAAGCCCATTTTTTATAGCCCATGACGGATCCATGGTGCTGCTTTTTTTTTGGTAACATGGGTCCCATCAATATACCGCAATATACCCCAGTCATGTTAGCATAGAAAAACCAGCACCATGGATCCGTCATGGGTAGTAAAGTTCACGCCGTGTTGTTGGCTGGTGATGATGGTGATGCATTGCTAACCAGGAGCTCTGCCTCCAGAGACTCCAAGCCAGCCACGTCACGGCCAGTGCCGTAATCAGCGCCTGTGCAAAGGTGGCGCAATGGGCGCGTGCCTTGCAGCTGCTGCCCAAGCAGGTGGGACTTGAGCTGGAAAGCACCGGTGAAAATGTCACGGTTTTTTTTTGGTGGGGCTCTAATCCTGGTTCTAGATTCTATATGATATTTATGTATAATATATATATATGGTTCTTAACATGGCACTTTTTATGTGGTTCTATATCATATGTTTTTTGGGGTTCTATGTTGAATCTCGATGAAGTTTTGGGTGTCATTGTTTTTCTTGGGCCGATCACTACAGACTACATCAGTAATTTTTGATCCATGCTTTACTGGATACATAATACTACTATTCCTGGTAAAACTTGGCTTGGTTCATCAATGTCTTAATGGGCTGATATTTAGCCACGTTCATGGAGAGGAATGATCAAAATTCCATGTTTTTCCTGTGTGTGACATCATTGTCAATATATTGATAATATACACATATAATATATCCCATAGGATCCATGTATGCTATATATGGATCCTATGGGTATTGTTAACATACAAAATTTCCATAAGTATTGTCAAATATACATCATGAATAGTGGTGGCAATCCTCCCTGTCCATAGGTAGATGAGATCGCCTGCAACGCAGCCATCAACGCTTGCGCGGGCGCATCGCAGTGGCAGCGGGTCAGCTCGGGGAAGTCGGGTTTGCAATCCTTGGATCGTTCCCACGGGAAAAACAAGCGCATGACGAGGACAAATCACCACTTTACGGCTACCCTCAGTAAACTAAAACAGTTTATAACAGTTTATAACAGTTTGTAACAGTTTACAACAGTTTATTACATATAGTTAATTACAGTTTATTACAGTTGATAACAGTTTACAACAGTTTGTAACAGTTTATAACATTTGATAAGAGTTTATAGCAGTTTGCTGTGGTATACATGGCCCATTTCTAGATGATTGGCCGATTGACCTGTAAAAAACATGATTTTCCATACAGGGTACCGGCTGTAAGTCGTGCAGGGTTGTTTTAAGTTGTCTCGTTTTGTGTGCCCAAGCGAATTCTGAATTCCAACTTGTGTGTATTGATGTATACCAGCACGTTCAAAGGGGTGCCTAATGAATTTCAAGAATTGAGATTCTTAAGGGGTGCCTAATGGACACCCCTTAGTGTTCATGGAGATGGCACACCAGAAAATGATGAGTTCCAACCCAAAATCTTCCAATCCCACCCGCGTTGCATCTGTGGTGCACCCGACTTCATTTTTGGCGAGAGGAAATGCATGCGTTTCTTTTCGCGTCGGATGTAAAATGTTCCCAAATTTCAAGAAAACTAGTCAAAATCGACACGAATTGACACGCGCAGGGGTTTTTCAAAAAGCACCCGACACGTTTCTAAGGGGTGCTTATTAGACACCCGTTTGCCTAAGGGGTGCTTATTGAACACCCCCTACCGACCGACACGACACGGCAGTGACACGCAATGAGACGCATGTTTTTCTTGATTTCTCAAAAAAAACTCGTGACCACTTATGACCGACACGACACGGCAATGACACAAAATGACACGCATTTCTGGAAGCAAACGTGGGGAAATCGAAGAAAAATGCACATATTACTATGAATACCTCATTATCTGTTAGTTTGGAACCTTAAAAATTAAGGGGTGCCCAATGGTTACCCCCCTTATCAAAAGTCTGCATTAGGGTTTTCTACCTTCTCAATGGTATGTGCCTGTCTCAACCCACCTCCCTGTATCAAAGGTGCTTTCTTTTTCCCCTCCTCAAAAAGGTCCTGGTTTCCCAGCCGTATTCCTGGAAAACTTTCCCATATTCGAAGGATTTCTCAGGGCCAAGTGTTTTCCCACAGTGAAGGCTCCCGCTCAAGGCTGCAAAAATAAAAATAAATAAAATAAAATCCCGGAGACAAACCCATACCCCGGGGAAGAACACTTGCAACCGAACATTGCAAATATGCATAAAACATGCTATGTGTTTTTCTCAATGGTATCTGCCCGTCTTAATTTTTTATTTTATGTTATTTTATTTTTTTCTCCCCGGAGGTCCCGGAGAGGAACCCTTGGAATTTCTTCCCCCGGAGGTCCCGTAGAGGAACCCTTGAAACCCTTTTGCTCGTTTCTTTCTCTTCGTCGTCTTTCGTCGTCCGTCGTGTTTCAATGGGGATCCTTGAGACAGACACTTGACCTGAGCAAGACCACAAACGAGAAAGTACCTTGGCGCAGACCTTCGATTAACTTAAGGGGTGCCTAATTGAGACCCGTTTGTACATCCTGGTATATATATATATGTTTCATAAGATTCATTGACTGGTGGCTTCAAATCCCATATAGTAATATTCCCACAAAAGATCGTTAAAAGTATATTATATCAAGTCCTACTAAACTACACCAGAGAATCGATCAATGAATTACTAAAACCATCTACAACCATCAACACCCAAGCATGGATATTAAGTAACTTCCAGAAAAATAGATAGATCCGATATGATCCGATGGTAACTTGCATTCAGCGGTTGAAATCCAGAGGCTTTAGCCCTGCTGCAGTTGTTGCCGTCGTCCATCGGATACAGCAGCAGCATCGATGCATGTCACAGGTGGGAGCTGAGGATTTCACCCTGAAAAATCCCATCGAAACTGCTGGCTGCGTGTTTGGCTGTCTTTTCCAGCACTGTTTGGACGTTGGTTAAAGAGGTGGCCCTCTTTGCGAAAAATTGAGTTGGTTTGAGTTTAGATGTAGCTTAACTAGGTAACTAGGGGTTGTGGTAGATCTGCAATTGAGTGGATAAATAAAAACATAGAACCAACATGAACCAACCGACATGAGATTTTTCAAGAACGGCTGATTTCACCAGGGCGAAATCTAGAGACTTCACCAAACCCAGCTTCCAGCGATATGAAAAGATCCATTTCACCAATCCTGTGGGGTGTCGAGCCACCATTGCAATGGGGATCACAATATACCCTCTGGTAGTTGTCAAAATAGCGAACTTGAAAATGACACAGTCGAAATAGTGGTTATTTACCCATTGATAGCATGGTGGATCTTTCCATAGTTTTTTGTATGTTTACCAGAGGGTAATCCATTGGAACTTTGTGGGTCTCTATTCTCAGCAAAAGGCATTTTTCTCGGTGTTTTACGAATCTTCCCTTTGTGGCATGCAATCTATCCCCTTCAAGATGCCGCAGCACCACAGTTTGGACCACTTTTTCCTGGTCATTTCTTAGATGCTCTTCATCTGTCTCCTCAAGATGCCCAAAGTAGACGGACAGCAGTCTGTTCATGTTTTTTCGAGGATGTCATGATGATTTCATCGGAGTTCCCCATGATTTTGGGGATTTTTTGGTGACCTTCCTGACCTCAAAAACAACAAAACCACTGACTTCGCCATGGGATTTTCCCATGGGATCTTCCCCACGTCTCCATGGGGCAGGTCGGGAGAGTGGCAACAGGCCCTGCAGTTGTTGTGGCAAGCAGAGGAGCTGAGCCTCCAGAGCCTTGGCTTGTAGGGCATTTTACCATGGTGATATATATATATATGTATATAATATATAATATATATAATATATATAATATAATACATATAATATATATATATAATATAATATAATATAATATATACATATATATATATATATCTATCTGCCGTGGTCAAAACATGCTTTGTTTTCTCATAGAAGGGGATGGTCATACACCCATCAATAGGGTTTAATATACCCATTGTAATGATTCCCAATATAGGATGGATGACCATAGCCCATATACCATGTATTGACGATGGCACATATGTTATTCGTTGTATTACCCTGAAACGCTTACAGTATTGATATGTATCTGGTGGGTGGTTTCACGGTTTCACCCATGAAGAAATCTGGCTTTGAACCGTGATTTTTGTGCTGTGTTTCTCGTGTTTTTTTTGTTGTTTGACCATGAAGAATCCAGAATTGTGTTTTTTCAATAGCCATTTGCCCTCTGGTTATTTAACATAGCCATGGAAAATCACCATTTTCAATGGGTAAATCCACGGTTATTCAACATTGCCATGGAAAATGGCCTTTTTTAATAGGTCAATCACCAGAAAACATCTATAAATGGGCCATGTTCCATGGCTATGTAACAAATTACCAGAGGGTAAATGGGATGTTAGAGAATATTAGTGAGGTTCCCACAATTTACTCCAACGCCCCCAGATACGTTTGAAAGGGATTGCCAGATGAAGCGGTAGAAACACCAATGTTTGACCCGTGCAACCCTAATACAACTTGAATAGGGAAAAGTCGTTTGTAAACCATGAACGTTGCGTTTTTACCATAATTTTCAGACAAACCCATATGCGTGCGTAGCAAACCAGCGAATCAGATTGACTATTGGATAAATATCAAGAACTATATGGAATGATAGAACGAATGAATATGGATATGCAACCGAGAGGAAGCACATACACACGAATAATGTAGAATTACGTGTATATTGATGTTCATCTGAGTGAATTCTGGAAGTGTAGGAGAAAAGGCCACATCCTGCAAAGTGGGGACCCCAATCGATAGCTAAGTTGTTGAACATAACTCGAATCACTGTGCTTCATTTGTATTTCTATTTGTTAAAATATACTTATAACTATTTGGTTGGTGGTTTGGACTATGTTTTATTTTTCCATATATTGGGAATACTCATCCCAAGTGACGAACTCATATTTTTCATTGGGGTAGGGCTCAACCACCAACCAGCAGTAACACTGTACAGTTATGGCCATTTATCAGTTATAACTGGTTATAAGTGGGATTATACATTCCATAAATGGGTTTATAAGTACTTAAAACTGGTATTTCGGGCCATAACTGTGTAGTAACACTGTAGTACTCAATGGTTTTTGGTTACCTCAGGGGCCTTACATCCAACGCCCAGGCCTGATGCGACCAGCTGCGGCCTGGTCGTCAGTTCTGCTTTCCAAGCTGCGACAAGCACGAGCCGTTCGTCGAGCCTGGTGGCCGTGGAAGTCTTGGCCAAGACCCGCCGTGATTTCTTTCATTTGGGTATGGGTCAAAATTAGGTACCCCAAAAATTGGACGGTTAATACTAAATTGGACATTCACAGCTGTGGTCCCACATCGCTTTTCCATTTTGACCCACATCCATTTCGTCTGGATTCGGGTGATCCCCTGAGTTGTTTGAGGCCGCCTCATAGGCCTGATCCCTGATTTTTCAATGTCCGAAACGTCCAAAACATGGCATCAAAACATGGTAGATATGGGATGATATGGGTAGTATTCACTGATTCAAGCACCTAAACTGGGAGATATTTCCATGGGTATTTTTCACCAATGATCTGAATGATCTGATTGGTTTCATCTCTTGTTTTCACCAAGCGGGAGACCAGAAGAAATGGACACGTCAACCACCAACCAGATGGGATTCGGAAGGACCAAAAAGATGTTGTTGTTCCACCCGAAAGAGTTCCAACCAGATGGGATTCTGTGACCTGAAACTCTCCAGAGACCTAGAGATATCTTGAGATCCTGATGATTTTGGGCTGGAGCCACAGTCCTTTCGTGCAACCGTGGAAAAACTGGCCCTTTCTGGGTAGAACATTTGCCAGTCAGTGGGGGTGTGAGCCCAGCCTCAAGATGCCTCAATGCTGCCGGCATCACGCCAGTTTTGTGCATGATGAATTGGCCGTATTTTGTCGCCCAGAACACAGGCAGCTGCAGAAAAGGCTCCAGCTTTGGGTGTGTTAGAAGTTCGCAGGTGGGTGGAGACCACTTACAGAAGGTTGCAGAGCATTTAAAGATTGAAATCTCAAAAACATATGGATCATGCAATCGCATCCCCCTCATGTTACCACCCCATAAACTATGGTTTAATAGGGGGTCTACACATATTTGGGACCGTTTAGGGGATGTCTGATATTAGGGGGACGGGATTGGAAATCGCATTTTTCAGTCAACATCCAGGTTTTGTCCTTTGATGTGCATGTCGGTGCATAATCATGATTGTACACCGTTTCCTTTTTTCTGGAAGCTATAGGACCCAAGAGATTTCATGCTACCATTTGGCAATTTAACAAATCTATGTTATAGATGGCTGGTTTATCCCATTATTTATAGGGTTTCAACTATCCTTTTGGTGATGCAGGATTTCGCAACCATCCAGGGTATCAAAATGATGGATTTTAGTATCCACCAAGCTCCTGCCGCAAGATTTCCAGCTCTGTGCCGCGATCTCCCATTTCTAGCGCGAATCGAGCTCAGAGAGTTGTGCCGCTTGGCCATGGCTATGGGGAGGAACAATTTGGATATGGCTATAGATATAACATGATACAACTACCTCTAGACCCTCCAGTCGTACCCATCAAAAATCATCAAAACGCTGTCTTACACCATCTTACACCATAAATTTACATAAATTTACTACTGCTACCAGCTTTTGATGTTTCTTGGGGGTTGTTGGAGAGTCTAGGTATCCCTATGTCGGAATGGATTTCTGAAGGCCCGTGCTCCAGGTGCTGTCCACGATAGCTATGGGATGCCGGCTGAGTTTTTTCATCACCACATAGATCCATTAATACCCTCTGGTAAACATACAAAAAACTATTGAGAATGGCTATAACAATAGTGGATTTACCCATTCAAAATGGGAATTGTCAATAGCTATCTTAAATTACCAGAGGGTACCTTCATTCACATATGTTGACATAGATGAGTATACCAACTTAGATACCCTCTGGTTATTTAACATAGCCGTGGAAGCCATGGCCCATTTATAGATGATTTTCCCAGCTAGAAACCTCCATTTATAAGGGATTTGACCCATGGCTATGTTAAATAACCAGATGGTAAGTATGGGGCACCACCAAGCCCACTTTGGGAATGACTCTGGTTGCCACTTCCTTTGCGATGCTTCTCCAATATGATGACCATTGCGAGTTGCCATGCGTTATTCTGTTTACTCCGCACAGTCGATACCACGTATGTATGACTTGTATTGATTTAAGTACATGTCAACATTGTATATTATTGTATATCATATATATATACACATAATATTATATATATAGATATATATATCATATTATATATAAACATACTTTCTGCATGTATATAAATATATGCAGACATTTGGTAGCCCGTTTTGTAGTCCTCCGAGTCCGGGTAGCCCTTCCCGCACGGTCTCCTGGGATGAATCGAAAAATCGGCCCATCCCTCGGTAGATGATTGATCCCACTATCATCCCATTATTTAAACATATTTTAACTAGTGTTTAAATACTGGGATGATAGTGGGATGATAGTTTCATAAAAAAAAACAAACAAAATCACTAGTGTTTAATATTAATATGATTTAAACAATGTTTCACTAGTTCCCCCTTAAAACTCATCAACTGCAAGATTTCTTTCTCTGATCTCCTTCTGGCGGACGGCGGACTGCCTTTTAGGTGGCCGTCCAAAGAGGGAGATGATCGTTGTGGCCCAACATTTCAGGTGAGTGAAAAACTATGGAAAACCATGGAAATTCACCATTTTTAATGGGAAAATCCACTATAAATGCTCATTAAAATAGTGGATTTACCCATTAATAGCATGGTGATTTTTCATAGTTATGTGAAATTACCAGAGGGTAATGGATGACTAATGATGAATTTTCATGTGGGTACAATTTCATTCTTACCACCCATGACTGGGAATAGTAAGTAAACATACCACCTATAAACATGGTGATGACTGGGGGATGGTAAAAATGATTGTTTTACCCACTACTATCATTTATCCAGATAAATCACAGCTATGTTTGTGGTTCACCGCAGGTTCCCAGGGTGACATGAGTTCCGCCAAAGCTGAGGTGATCAAGATGGCTCGTACCAAGATGACAGCACAGATGCTTGGTGAAGCTAAAGGTTGGCGGAAAGTCGCTTTTCAATGGGATTTAATGGTGATTTAACAGGATTTCATGGGATTTTTCATGGTGAATTCCATATAGTTTATGGGGGATACAACGATACAAGAAATATGTCACTTGGGGGCCGGGCCTTACGGGCCTTACGGGCCT
>Ga0126342_10009880_pt1 | contig 17085 bp, 16 predicted proteins | sample Cyp1metagenome_FD_92528 | JGI IMG/M metagenome (GOLD analysis project Ga0126342, IMG submission 92528) | Coral microbial communities from Lord Howe Island, Old Settlement Bay, Australia - Cyphastrea 1 metagenome | ecosystem: Host-associated > Invertebrates > Cnidaria > Coral ... | reverse complement strand
CAGAGGAACTGCTTGTGATTTTGCAGTATATTGTAATCGAATGTAAATGTAATCGCTATTGTTAGTGACCCTTGACATCTCCCCAAAATGCAGCAAGTGCAGCCGAATATCTTTGCCCAATCGTCACAACTTCTGCCCGATCTGACGAACTGGTAGATGTAGTGGCAGCCAATTTCTGCAATTTTCGCTGCTGCACCTGATGTTCTTCTTGTAGAGCTGCCAACATGGATTCAGAACTCTGATGCTCACTCCGCAGCTGCACATATGACTGCTCCAGCAGATTGGCTTGGTCTTGCACCCCCACATGCCTTCGTTTCATCTCTTGTAAGGCTCGGCTTGCTGACACAAGTTCGGACGATTTCATTTGCAGCTCCCTTCGTACCATGTCTGCTTCAACCTTTGCTTCCATCTCCAGTTTCGCATGCTTGCGATTCTGCTGTTCTTGGGATACCATCTCATCCTTCATCTTCCCGTGAGTCAACTTCAACTCTGCATATCCTTGGCCCACTTCGTTGAGTTGGACATGTCCCAAGGAATGGTGGAATAGTCCTCTATATACGAATATACTTCAGTTAGTATCTTGGCTGCACATTGCATCGCCAGCTTGGGAGTTGAGACTCGTTTGCATGTCCATCAGTAAGACATCTATACATTGCATGCACAGTTCTCTCTATCATGCAGCAGTGCGAGATGATATGACTAGATAATATTGTTATCAATTTACATTACTATAATAATGAATTTGATTGCGTTATTGAATATCAATACCATTTTTTGTCTATTGCATGTGGTTCCAATTATTACTATATGATGATCGTGATGACATGTTGTTGCTACTGCTATCTATTCATAATTATTAGTTATCATTATATTCAAATATTATATATGTGTTTTTACTACTATATGCATCTATATGCTGTCAATTTTGTCGTTGTTATTGTTATAAATATATAATATATAGCTATATAGTTATAATATAGTTCTATATATATATAATATAGTTCCTACTATATTATATAACTATATTTATCATCATTCATGTCCCTTCTCCTTCCCCTTTCATCGCACCCAGTGTCCGAGGTGTTGGCGTTGGAGCTCGGAGAACTTCAGGTGCTCAGAGGCCAAGGTTTCTTGCAGGTCCTGCCGCGAAACTTTTTTTTTATGGGATGATAGTTGGGGATAATCAATGGGACTATCATTGGGATAAAACAGCGTGTTTGCTTTTCAGGTCTATAAGTGTCCTTGCGCCGTTACGCCGTTACGCCGGAACCGTGGAATACGCCGATACGCCGTTACGCCGGAACCGTGGAATACGCCGATACGCCGTTACGCCGGAACCGTGGAATACGCCGATACGCCATTACGCCGGAACCTTGGAATACGCCGATACGCCGTTACGCCGGAACCGTGGAATACGCCGATACGCCGTTACGCCGAAACTTTGTTTTGCGCCAATACGCCGATACGCTCTTCCTACGCCGATACACCGAAACCTCGCTAGTGGTAGTAAGTATATATGTCCGTGTAAATATATAAATATATGTAAAAAATAGAGAGACAGAAACGCACATCTACATATATATATATATACCTTGAGTCTCCTATAGCCCTAAAATTTTAGGCCCGACCTAAAAAAAAGTTTGCGCCTTTTCTTATATAGGATGTCCTTTTCTCAATATTTGGGTGATATGGTCCAAACTAATGGATTCAGAGAAGATTCTATATCAATGGGTTGCGATTTGAACCTCAGCCCGCCTTAATCACATTGCTGCTTGGATCAAAGACTTCTTCCCTGTGCGCTGCTAACTTGCACAACCTATATGCGGTTCAGGTGGTTTTTGGTATTTATCTATGGGTATATGCGATAACGGAATATAGGTTCTGGAAATCGATGTGATGTATTTATATTTTTTGGCGTTAATTGATGCAGATGCAAGAATCTACTAGCTATAAAGATTTGGTGTCAAGCATGGAATCAAACTTTACATTGAAACAAATATTTTTTGTTTTGAAAATGTAAACTAACCCCCCTTCTCAAACAAAAAAAGCTACCAAAAAAATAGCTAAATTAAATTAAAAGAATAAATAAATGGGTTAAATAAAAAATACAAAATACATTTAAAGGAAAAATAATTTACAAAACAAAGAAATAATTTCCAAAAGAAAATGGGAAAAAAACAAATTAAAAAAAATTGGATACAAAAAAACACAAAGAAAAGAAAACAAAAAAAACAAATCAAAAAAAGAAAAATAATAAAATAAAAATAAATTTTGAAAGTGAATTAATTATGTTAAAAAAAACAAAAACAGATAAACAAATACCACAAAGACAAATATAAAATTAAACCAAAAAACAAAAAACAATAAACAAATAAAAAAACAAATTAAAAACACACAAAAAATTATAAAATCTAAACAAAAAATAAAATCCAAAAAATGAAATAAATGCCAAAAAAATATTTTATCTATTTTGGGAAAACTTGTAGGTACTTTTTTCTTTCCACCAGCAGTGAAACCACATTTTGAACATGAAAATAGGGACAAAAAATGCATATATTGTCTATGTTTTTAAATTCAAAACTGGCTTTTGGGTCTGAACTAAAGAAAAAAAAACCTACAAGTTTTCCCAAAATAGATAAAAGAACTTTTTTTTTGGCATTTATTTCATTTTTTGGATTTTATTTTTTTTTGGATTTTAAAATATATCCTACAAGTTTTCCCAAAATAGATAAAATAAGTTTTTTTTGGCATTTATTTCATTTTTTGGATTTTATTTTTTTTTGGATTTTATATTATTGTCTTTTTTTGTTTTTTTTTATGTATTTATCTTTTTCGGTTTCATTTTCGTTTTGTTGATTTTTCTTTTATTTACTTTTTAATATTTTTTTCTATTTTCATTATTTTTTTGGGTTGTTGTTCATTTTTAATTCTATCTCTTTTTATTTTATTTTTAAATTTAATCATTTGTTTTTTTTGTTTATGTTTTTTGTTTTTATTTTTTCCAATTTGTATTTGTTTTTTCCTAATGTTTTTTGTTTTGATTCCTATTCATTTAAATCACTTTTTTGGGAAATAATACATATTGTTTTTTATTTTATTCTATGCTCATAGGTTTTTTTTGAGAGAGCTGGCGCTGGCGTTGACACTGATCGGCTTGCTTGCATTTTTTTCTTGACAGCCCCAATGTGCATCTAGGATATGACTCACGCATGTGCCATACCTCCCAAGAGAAATACCAAAACCGAAAATTCATTTCGGCTACAACCCATAGGTCGCGAAAGTTAGCACTGTGCGCCCATCCCTTCTTTTTATCTGCCATCCAAAAGTGCAGTGTGTAAACCCCCTTGACAGTTGCATCTAGACCACATTTGTTTCCCAACCTTATTATCTTGAACTGGCAGGGGGGACTTCATGCCAAGCAGCTGCTTGCATCTGCAGTGAAACATGCCCAAAGCAATTTGGCTCATATCCCTTAGATAAGCTTGTGGCCAGCATGAATGCTTTGTCTACATCGCTGCCTGATGTGAGCTGGTCTGGAAAAGAGAGGCCAGGTTAGCATGTTCAGTCTAATGCAATGTAAATGTTGAAAGGTTTAAGGGCTCTAGTTTTTGAACCCCACCGGCCAGGCTTGTCCGATTTGGACGACAATTTCTGGGAAGATGTGTTGAAGGTAGTTTTCTCCCCTGGAGTTGCTCAGCTAAACATCTAAAATATAGACAAGCAATGTGGCATTGAGGAGTTGGCAAGATTCTGGATTTGTCTGAAACTAGGGGCCACCCAAATCCCATGGTTCATCATTCTGTCCATGAAGTTTCATTGGGGAATTGAGTGTATATATATAATTATATATATATATCTTCAGACAAACCCACGGAACACCACACGGAGATGCCTGAGCAAACTTTTGTCAGAAAAATACCCAAATGCTCTAGCCAAAAAATACCGGTTTCTGCATGATCTGATTCTTCTTAGTTGCACTCAAGTTGTTGTCTGATTGCTGTCTCTCAGACTGTTGTCATTGCATGCATGTTGTTGCAAAAAAACTTCTGAATGTGCAACAATGCAAACTTTGGAATTTTGAAATTAATTCATCCAAGTATCCGCAGTGAAGTAGCTGCATCCGATGGCTCGGGGCCTCAGGAAGCCTGCCACCTGTGGAGCTCTATGGACACCAGAATTGCAGTGAACCCACACCAGATCGTGTCCGCTGTGCAGCACCCGATGTTCGAGATCTCGCATCCTGGAGTGGTCCAAATGAAGTAAATGTGACAGACAACATCACTGCAATGTCTTCAAGATGTCTGAAGTAAGTGTGTGACAAATTCAAACAACATCACGAGTGTCTGCATGCTACTTCTCAGACAAGGATCCGCTCCATCTGTTGGCTCTTGTAGCCAGGATTGAAGAAGATGATCTCGGCACCGATCTGCTGCGCCTCCTTTCTGCGCTCCGCATGGTGCCTGAGAAGAACAAGACTGATGAAGAGTTGCCAGGGGACATGTTGAACAAAAAAAACATGAAGCATCCAGGTGCAGTCTGGTTGCTCTGATGCCTGGCAGCAGATGATCAGGGTCTTCTCCACCTTCGGCAACTCACGGTATGCGAAGTAGCCGCTCACCCAGATGCCTCTGCTGCCCTCGATCAAAGGCATGTAGTACCTCATGCTTACTTGTGTGCAAGGAAAAATGCAACTTGAATTGAAACTGTCAAGTGAAAAAAGTGCACATGACATTGAACAATGTCAGCCAAGATACGGCTTGTCATCCTCCGTCTCCCCACCTCCGACATGGCGTTGGTACACGATGTCGCCCATGCGAACCTCCGGAGAAGAATGTCAAAACTGCACCCAACAAAACTTACAAGTTAACATCAATGCAACAATGCTGCAACAACACAGACAAATAAGAAGACATATTTGCCATGTCTCCTTGGCCCTGCGACTGGAGGATGATGATGCTGCAGCCGTCGGATCCTGTCCAGCAAAAAACGATTCCATGAATGATGTTCTCAAGTTTATGGTGTCACTCCATGCTCACAATTCCATGTTTCTGCCTTCTTTGAACGCGGCATTGCCTTTGCAGCGACCTTGACGGCATCCATCTTCAGATCCTGTCGAAGTCAAGAGAAACATCAAGAGAAACATGATGTGTAGAGCTACCAACAGTGCAGAATCAACACAAGAATCAACAACGGCACCTGCGGCACGATCGTGGGAACTTCCTCCATGGTGGGATTGTCATCGATCGTTGGAATCTCTTCCTGGTCAACAGCAGAATGAAAATGGTTCCATGCCTGAACTACGAAATTCTGAAGAACGCAAAACAACAGTGTCTGAACAGAGCACAACAAAAGGTCCTCCTCAGCAACTTCCGTCGCCGTGAGCGGATCATCATCTTCACCCTCCTCGCAAGAGCTGGTTTTAGTCAAAGGCTGTCATGGGTGTGTTTGGCAAGAATCAAATGATGCACAAAATAAAACCACAATGACAATTGGTCCTGATTGTCATCTCCAGGCTCAGCTTCTGCTGCTGGTTCAGGTGCTGCTGGTTCAACAGGATCGGGTGCTTCTGGTTCAACAGGATCGGGTGCTTCTGGTTCAACAGGATCGGGTGCTTCTGGTTCAACAGGATCGGGTGCTTCTGGTTCAACAAGATCGGGTGCTGCTGCTGCTCGTGCCTTTGATGTTTGCCGTAGTAGTGGTGGTACTGGAGATGGTGGTGGTTGTTCTGTTGGTTGAGCTGCTTGTTGTGATGGTGGTGGTGGCTGTGGTGGTTGAGCTGGTCGCAGTAGTGGTGGTGGTGGTGGTGGTGGTGGTGGTTGAGGTGGTCGTTGTGCTGGTGGTGGTGGTCGAGGTGGTCGTAGTGATGCTGGTGGTGGTGTTGGTGGTTGAGTTGGTCGCAGTGATGGTGGTGGTGCTGGTGGTTGAGGTGGTTGAGGTGGGACTAGTGATGCTGGTGGTTGTGGAGGTGGTGGTGGTTGATCTCCATGTACCACTGGTCCCGGTGCCACTGCCTTGACACAAAAAGAATGAAATAGATCCAAGTAGATCAAAAAGAATGAGACTGCCAAGATCAAAACGAATGACACTGCCAAGTTTTGTTGAAGCCAAAGCCCAATTCAGATGAGTTGCTGCAGGCACACCAGGTCGAAGAGGCCTCACAATGCCAACCTCAGGAAAGTTTTCACATTCACACACACAAACATGAGATGGGACCGCCCAAACTCAAGAATGCAACTCAACTCAGCTGAGTTGCAGGAAGTGGGCCAACAGCCGCTGAAGATGCCAATGAAGAGGTCTGATGAGGGCCAACAGCCACTGAAGATGCAGATGAAGATGTCTGATGAGCCTCAGGCAATTTTTCACATTCAAATTCAATTCAAGTTACAAACATGTTTTGAAATGAGAAATGACAGATCCAAAACCGATTCAGCTGAGTTGCGATAACCCGGCCAACTGGCAGAGACGCCGCAACAGATTCCTCCTTCACCTGTGGTACCTCAGGCCAGTTTGGAAATTCAAACAAACAGACTAATTGCTAGAAAAAGTGCAATATCTGTAAAGCAAGGTCAAACAAGGATCAGTGCAGCCAAGCTTCACCACCATAGTGGCCAGTACGTTCGAACTCACGACGGCGCCGTTTGTTCTTGGAGCAACAGAAAAGTTCAAGCCATGTCAAATCATATCAAAGCAATGAGTGATTCTACAAGATGGCAAACATAGTGCAGACTAGTTAGTGCAGACTCAATTAGCCAAACATTTGTAGGCACGCGTGCGCTGAAACCGGTTTCGGTGTATCGGTGTATCGGTGCGCGTGTGCGCTGAAACCGGTTTCGGTGTATGGGTGTATCGGTGCGGGTGTGCTCTGAAACCGTTTTCGGTGTATCGGGGTATCGGTGCGAAACGCATTTAGCGGACCTGGATAGCAAACGCTTTGGGATAAAATGGTAATATCATAGAGATATGTATCATTGAGACTTGATACGACAGCAAATAATGTGGATGTAAATAGGATATCATAGGGATACAATCAGGGTTGCTCCCGGGCCACCCCAGACACATTTGCGGGCGAATGGGTATAAGGGGATATTGAATCGGATATCTTATGAGTTGTAATAAGACATATAACCAACAACATGAGAAGTGACCAAGATCTCTGTTGATCGATCATTTTAGGGGGACCCATTTATGGGAATCCCTGAACCACAAGCAACACATTTGGACTCTTTTTGGGCGGTGAATCAATGTAAATCAATGTAGTAAATCCATGTAAATCATGCATTTTGGGTGGCCGGTTGACAGTCTTGATCTACTCATATTGGGATATTTTGGGTGTTTGTCTGGAATCGTCGGGCTGGTTGCTTCACCATTGTCCCAGCATCCCAGGAATTGGTGTCTTTCATGATGACTAGTTTGAGAATTCCAAAGACCAAGCTTGACGAGGTGTTGCACTACTTCTAGAAGTCTTCTGACGATGGAGAATTCAGAGCGGTCATTCAGACAAGGACGGTCTTGTCAGTAAGAGTGACACACAGTGGACAGGATTAGGAAGATATTGTAAAGCAAGCTGCAACGGTTGCGAAACCGATCCTTGACGCAGTTTGCATTTTCACTCCATCTGACTTATACAGTCTTATACATGACACATCATAATACCACTTGCTATGCATCTGCTCTCTACACGGCAGTATGCCCAATGGTCTATTGCCCAAATTGTCGGAGCTTTACCGTATCCTTTTGTATCATCTGTGATGGTAGAAGTCATACGTATTTATATTATTTCCCCAACAAAAAAAACATGGTATGGTCCCAAATATGTGAATTCATCCCCTACTAAATCCTGGTTTTTTCCGGGAGGGATTATATCCCCCCGGGAGGGATTATATCCCCACATTTGTGGCTGATTCATAGTACGCAGTTTTCGGCATCTCTAGGGCTCCTGGACCAAGTTCCGAAGTTCAGATTCCTTGCCTCCAGTCTGGGCGGGCTGAGACGGAGCAGCCTCTGCAACTTGGACCTGTGGAAATTTTGGAGAAACCACTCAGTACCATATGGATCCATATGGATCAATATGGTAAAACCGTGGGAAGAAGATTGGAATACCATACTCAATTTCCAAAGTCTGAATTAATATGCTAAACATTGGTAAACCATGGTATAATTAATGCCATAAGGCTACCATTTGGAGATGATTTTGACCACCCATTTATGGTAGTGGGGATTGTCTATCTAGCAGTTTAGCACATTACCTTGATTTGCTACGATGGATGACGATGAGGATAAGGATGAGGATGATGATGAGGATGAGGATGAGGATGAGGGTGATGATGAGGATGAGGATAAGGATGAGGATAAGGATGAGGGTGATGATGAGGATGGTGAGGATAGCAATGATGACCGTGCAGCAGCAATTCCATGCAACCCCTGGATGACATCCTTACAGATTCATCCCAGAAAATCGCCTTGCCACTCAAATCAAGCTGCAACTTGTTCACAGTGGCCTGCAGTGTTTGCGTGACAGATTCTGGTCCTACGACTTCTCAAGGCAAAGCGAGCAATTCTCGCAACATGTCTAGAGTCTTCTCCCTGTGCTTGGTTATCATCCCACTCAACAGCCATGCTACTTGAAGAAACATAGACATTGGCCAGTCATTGTCTTCGAATTTCCACCACAGTCGCATTAGAATCAAGTTGATTTCTGCAACATGTCTGCAAAATTATCATGGCTGCAGATTCTATCCCAGTATGTGATACACCTCAAAAAACCTAAGGGTAGTGGATTTTAAAACTGCTGCAGCCTCATATGAGTACCTATTCAAACCGTTTCAAACTCAATGTCTTACCAATCCTACTAAAAAAGATTATATAAAATCACTGCTGAGAGAGACTCCGTGGTTCCGAAGTTGGGTGGCCTCTGATCGCCACTCAAGCAGCCCTGACATCTTTCTCTGCAGCAGCAGGTTTTTCTTTATCAGCCTCAGACATGGTGAGCACCTTTAACATATTTCGACTCCCTCTACAACAAAGAAGCTCTGGTGGTTTCAACCCCAACGATACTCGTGAACTATGGGCAACTGGGGATCTCACCGAACGCTGCGGCTGATGAACTCAGGTGAGACTAGCTGATTGCTTCCATGCCCAAAGGGACCTCGCAAGATCGCCAGTCTCAATTTTGTTAAGGACAAAAAATGACAGTCATCGAACATTTGCAAACTGTTGGTGGGAGGGAAAAGGATGGAAAAGGGGTTCCTTGTAGGCTCATCAAGTGAGTGAAGTCCAAAACTACTGGTCAAAAGATGACAGAAGAAAGTCAGATGGTCTTGATCCAAGACGTATCCCTCGATTAAGCTCGCTAAGTCAATTCACATGGCTTCGGAACAAATCATAAAACTCAGCTCTCCTTGACAATCGGCTTTGGCTTGATCTTGCAACAGCAGTAAGAGAGGAATGGGGAGAAGAAATGAAACAGCGGAGAATAGAGAGAGGCGGAAAGGGACGAACACAGAAATCACTCAAGCGGCATTGGAAACCCAAGATCTGGACATTACGTTTAAGTACGTAGTTGAGCCTATGATCCATACTCTACTGCGAGCGTTTAACAGCGTGTCATTTCACATTCAGGTTTCTTAATTGAACCGCTCTCTTCTCGTACCTTCTCATGTCCAGCTTTCCCGAGAATGATGATAATATATGAGGATGTCAAATGCAATGACTTTAAGTCTCTGTCAGTGTCCAAAACCATCCAAAACCCGCCACAGATATGATGTGGGGATCTTCACGGATCATCACCCGTTGCCACCAACCATCAACCATCACCCAGGGGACCCAGGAGTGAACTCCCAGCCTTGCTGTTGAAGCTGCTTAAAGATGTGATCAGCCTGTGGCTCTATGCCAAGTGGATGATGGGCCTATTGGGCTCCTATCCTTCAAACTAGTGACAGTAGCTGTACAGAAGATCACTGAAGACCTTTGGAAATCGATTCCAATTTGCCAAACTGATAAAGTTGATGTATGTTGATGTTGGATAATGTTGTGCAAGTTGTGCCAGTTGTGCCACTGGTGCCGGGACATCATCGGTTTGTGTTGCCTCTTCTTCCACACTGACACGTCCCACTCTTGGAGCATCAAACCTGGGAAAACCGTGGAATTCTGTCATGGGAGAGAGATTGTTTTAAAATGCTTAAAAATGTGGCCACAATTCTTGGTAAGTCGGATTTGACCATCTCAAGTAACGATATATAAAAGAACATAAAAGAACCACTTGAAACGACTCATCAAAAAATTGAGTATAAACTATAAACATGATAGATTCTGACTTTAGTCGGTCAAATCCTCATTCTTCTTGATTCTTCTACCTTCCCATTTTTTGAAAACATGTACTGCGTCGTAGCGTCCAAGCAACTCAGGTCGATTCGCCTACCGGACGGCGAATCTCTCGGCTGGTTGGGGTTGGATTTCTGCTGTATGGATAAACCCCAAATCGATTTGCATGTACTTCAGGCATCTTGAGATGCCCAAATTGCATTCAATTCAAAACCCATCAAACATCATATTTGGATTGGAGGTGTTACAACTCAGCTGTTTTCTTCATGATGTCAGGGCACCTTTAGGTCCTGATCCTTTGGCCTTACATCCAGCTTCGCCTTGAGGAAAGAGCGGCTCGGTAGAGGACAGGATGGGGATGCGAACCAAATAACATGATCTTTATATAATGATCTTCATTTTGTTTTGATCAGTCCAACGTTTCTTCCTTTCAGGTTTGCAACATACTGCACCATCATACAACATGTTTCAAGACTTCACACCTGAGTGCCACAAGTTCTCACTCGCTCTTAGGAAGTGGCAAAACTCATCTCCAGTTCCATGTGTTCCAGCATCTCCTTGCGGTATGTGTCCACCGTGTCCACATGGTGCGCCGGTGAGGAATTCAACCCACCGACATTATTCAAAACATGCTGCTAATGGATGCTCTGAATTCAAATCGAATGCACCAAAAAAGAGTCTACAATACGATTTTAATGTATGTTTGTAGTGTCTAATACTCATTTGATCGCATTTCTGCAAAAGCGTATCAACTTTCGCTGAAGCCCATCCTTCATATCCGCCACTCGACTGCGCTGAAGATCTGTTTCCATCTGTGCATTCTCCAGTTGTTTCTGAGCCTCAGTTGGAAGGCTTGCTTCATGATTCTGTTCTGTTGGATGTTTTCACAAAATCCACAAAACATGTTGATAAATTGCAGCTCTGCACTTTGGAGAAAAAAAACGCAAAACCTGTGGACATGACGTGTTGAAGAGCATCTTTGTAGCGGTTCTGGATGCGAATGTCCTCCTTCGGTGGGTGAGGGTTTTTTTTGAGCAAGTGTCTGACAACTACAAACCAAGAAAGAAGAACATCATGTGTATGCTGTAAATAGCAGATACTCTAGATGTCACTGACATCAAAAACAAACATCATCGAAACAAACACTTTGACATGCAACCAAAAAAATATATAAGCTTACAACTGTGCACTGCACTTTTCTGTAAGATGGCAAGGAGTAAGTCCATTCATACAACAAACATCAACATTTCACACAAGTACAAACTCATAATTAAACATCTGTGCTGCTTCATTCGTCACATGCATGACTTTCAGGCACATATCAAACAAAGAGCAGTTGATCCACACTGTCATTCAGTGATTGAAATGATATCTTGTATTTCCTGCACCGGACCCATTGTAAAAGTGAACAAATGAACCACCTGTCTCAGTCAAATGCTAAAAATATATGCAAAGTGTACCTAAAAAGCATAAATATAAATCATAATGTATATATATATTATATTATAGTTGGGCCGAGATTTGGTACCCCAAACATGGGATGGTTGAGCTCCATCTCAAATGATTTTTGGCTCCTGCATCTGGTGCTGTAACTTCTTGTTGTCTGCCTTCACCTTTGGAGGCTGCGCTACTTGGGGGTTTCCAGAAATGAGGACCCCTATGAATGGATGGTTTATGATGGAACATCCTATTAAAATTCATGACTTGGGGGGAACCCCCATTTTAGGAAACCTCCACTTGGTGGAGGATTCACAAAATTCGAATCTTGATCATCATTTTCCCCATGACACTTGAAGCTTGTGCTATAAATTTCAATACTCTCTGGTGTCATCAAACATAGCAATGGGGAATCCCCTACTATAAATGGAGATGTTCCATTGCATCCATTGCCATGTTTGATTGCCGGAGGGTAGTTCACCCAGTTGTGAACCAACCCAGTGGATATCTTGTGCAAATCCCGTAAAACTTCGCATTGTTTCTGCTGAATCACACGACAAGCCGCTTGGTTGCAATGATATGATACGGGTGCATTATGCAAACAGAATGGACAAAGCAGCTGCAGCTGATTTCCCTCCCTCTCCCTTTGGCCTGCTTGATGCTTTCTTCCATGTGTCTCATCTTCTCCTGCAATAAAGCTCTTCAACATATTTCAACATCATTTGGACGCAATGATCAAAGTATGCCAAACCACAAGGTGCAGTCTTGGATGTGTGTCATTGATTTCCCAAGATTTTCCAAGTGCCTTGGTGGCTGTGCTTCATTTAAAAAAAAACTCTTGGACTTTGCGCGCCTTGAGCTCAGCATTTTCCACTTCGATCTCATCCTTAGGATTTCAGCTGATGGCCATTCTTCAGAATCTGGTCTCATCTTATGGCATAGTAACGGCGACTTCAACCATAGCAGTACACATGAGTGATTGCATTTAGAATCATCCTGTCTTGCCAAAGAGCGAATGAACCTACTACTATATGTATAATGTATATATATAATTATATTATATATATATATATGTACGTATGGATATTATGAGAATATTATCTTGACTTGCAAAGCTAGGGCCAGATGCGAACATAAGAAATCAGGTCTATTCAACTTGTTGGTGGTTTCAACCGGTGCCAATATGCGAGACATCTGGGATCATCTTCCAAAGATAGAAGGGACTCACCAAGAACAGGGGAGGTCATAAAAAATCACACATTCTCTGATGGTTAGTGAGGAAAAGGTGTCTAAGCCCCTGAGGCTCATGAGAATTCCCCAACTAATCCCCCAATGTCTCTACTCCACCGAGGTCAGGCGACCATTTCATTCTCGCGATCCAGGTGTCTCAAGGTTTGCGCCTGAAAAAATCACCACTTTCCATCCCACGCTTGCTGCAATGAATTTTGCTATTCGCTACACTCAAATGAACATTTTCACAAACACCAACATCAACAAACATCAAACCTTGGATCAGCACCAAACATCCAACTGGATCTGCTGAAAGCCAACTGTGATTACTCCGGGCCACCCAGAATATCCCAGAATGACATGGGTCTCCCATCGACATCTCAGAATCCAACAAATCGGCGCCAGTTCCTGGAGGCAATCATCCTAGGCGCATCGCCCAGCCGGAAATGGGGTTGGTATAGCCAGATATCGCCGGTTTTCTTCATGGAAAAAATTATCCCCAAATGGTCATTTCGATAGGGAAAATGAATGGAAAAAGATGATAAACCCATGGTACAAACACCGTGAATCATGGTATAAACCCTTGGAATCGGGACTTGGAGGTACCGTTGAATCCACCTGAGGCACCCAACCCTCTCAAGATCTTGTCCTCAGTAGTGAGTCACGTTTAATCCTCCAATCTATGCTGGTAATGGGCGCTGAATAAAAGGCATTGTGAATTTTTCTGGCGTTATCCAGGACACTTGATTTTTCCTGGGTAATATGATGCAAGATGTACACACACACAGTACTATCTGCGCATCTCAACCGTTTAACCAAGCAGCACTCTTCAAGTCTTCCTCACCAGACTCACTCTCTTGCTGTGCCTACACTTGTGGAGCAGCTGCAGGAGATAGCCATTGCTACCGCTACCAACAGCTGTAGCACTGCTCGTTTGGTAGAAGGCTGGAAGTTGCAATCACAAGTTTGCGGCTTCACGACCAAACGAGAACCTTTCCCCAAGATGCTGGGGCAAAACTTGGCAAAGCAAGATGGGACCGTATTTCAAACAACTCGTAACTATATGAATTAATACTCTTTGTCATGCACAACCTCCAAATCATCGTGCTTCTGATCGGATGTCGAGCCTCCAAAGCTACCAGCTGTTTCTTCACCTCCACCGTCTCGGGAGTTTCATTTTGTGGCGCAATGGAACATCTTTTGATCTTTGCCTGCTGGAGTAGTTGCCATTGGGCCAAGATCTGTGATTCGTCACAAAAACAAAAAAACATTCAGGCATGAAAATGCATTATATATATAATAAATAGCGAATACATAGATAGGTAATAGTATGCATGCTGTAAAAATGTATATGTAGCTTCACATCATTTATCTACTTGTCGTGTCTTTGACATTCAAGCAACAAGTCGCACAAATGGATGCCCACAGTTGCCCTGCCTCCAAGCCCTTGGTTCACAATGCAGTTTGTTGCAAGCTTGATGTGTCCAGTGCCAGACATGTTCAATCAAAAGAGTGTGCCACTTGAAGATGAAATAGATATATGGATCCTATCTTCTGAGACAGTCCTTGTTGCCATTTGTTGAAGGGAAACTCTGCCTCCGCCTCTGAAAAACGTTGATCGCAAAGTCACTTCTCTACCAAACCATCAGTTTCCCTCACACAAAAACACAAAATGTAAATGGTCCAAAAACCAAGCACCACCAAACTCACAATTGTTCAAAATTCAAGGCTGAAACAACATAACTTGTGGTTACAATGGAGTTCAAGTCCAAGACTACAGCAGATTTCTAAAGACTATCTCAAACACATGGCCGTGTCTAAAAATAGGGCATCCCCCCAAAAATAGTCATGTTCAATCATAATATACTAAATATAATAGGGAAAATGATGATGAACCATGAAATCTCTGGATATTCCCAGCATTTTCCCATGATTTTCCCTTCAGCATCGGTCGCCCCTGGGCCCTGGGATCTCCAAGCAGAGAGATGGCGTCGCAGCTGGAGATTCTCCAGCTCCAAACCAGCCACCTCGGGAGGTGCGAAATTAAATTGATATGTCCTTTGTATGTGTATATATATATATATATTTATGCCGTATTTCCCTTTATTATATATTTTAGATGTATGTACGTATAATATCTATATATATATATACATATTCTCAATATATCAATATATACACAATATGATATACATGCAACATGTATAGATAATGTATGTATATATAATTAATGTATATATATATATACATGCATGAGGCACCTCGTCCTCCAGCAATGATGCACGTACGCGCCGCGACATGACCTCGTGAAGGCCACCGGCACAGTTCGTGTGTTGTGTATCTGTGAAATCCATGTTCAGGTAGTTAACGGTAGTTAGATGATATTAGATGATGTATGATGATGTTAAATGTCACTAAGTATACTAAGTATATAGTAATTCCCCCCCCAAAAAAAGTAATTCACCATAGTAATTTGCCCTGATTTGTAGCCATATTCTTCATAGGGGAAATGACTGATAGGAAATATCTTCTGTTTTAGGTTTATCCATATTGTTAAAGATATGTTCAGCAGGAAAAAACCCGCACCGACTCACCAACCAAGACTAGGACAGGTCATCTGACTTATTGAAACCGTTGTAATGTGTGCAACGGGAACATATTTGGTATGGTCCATGTATATTTCATGTACATTTTATGATTATGCATCAGTATCAATCTATGGGTCTATGGTTTGCATATCTCCAATCCCCTCCAACTATCTCAATTATCATCAATTATCCACATTCAACATACTGAAAATCTCCCATCTCCCAGTGATTGACACCATAGCAAAACCTACAAGGCTGGACCTTTGTCTCCCAACCGTTCCTGGCCTTTCAGTTGAGTCATGAAGGGGGCGCCCCCCTAGGACTCGTCCAGCACCGATCTCTGGTTGAGGTAGCTACACATCCCCAAAACATGGGCTAGAAAAGATGGAAACGGATTGTCTATAGCGGTGCAAACACGTGCCAACTAGTTCTCTGCTTCCGATTTACTTCTCACTTTCCTTTTGCCATCACTGTTGAGATGTCAATGTCGTGAGGACGGTGGAGGTGCGTGGTACACTGAGGGGTGTCTTGAGAGCCACTCTGCGGTTGAGTGTCTTCTATGAGGAGTCTCTTGCTCAAACCCCGGGTTTGATCCAATCACACAGAGAAAAGGGAATGGTGGAGTCAAAGGCACATGCGCATCTTTATGTGTGGATACTCCTATCAAAGTTGCCTCTACATGAAATAAACAATATGGGTTTTCTGCAAATAGGCTCCAGTACCCCTAAACCCAGTTTCTCATCCTCGTCGTCGTAGTCGTCCCTATTCAAATAGCCATGGTACCTTTTTGCAGCCGGGCAGTGAGTGCTAAGCCGTCCTTCGAGGATTCACCTCGCAGGGGTGCAGGGCAGCGAATGAACATGCAGATTCGAACATGAAAAATCTACTTAAAACATGAATCTATGTGAACCATCGAAAATCTATAGAAAACTCATGGATTTAAGAATGAACATCATGTAAATCGTTGTTCGAAAACGATGGTCTCAAGTGTAAAATTGTGTAAGATCTGTAGAGTCTACATATCTCCACAGGGACAGAATGATTTGTTACCCAACCTCAACTATCTCATCCCTACATATTCAAGTTGTTCGGGCGCTTCTTCTCGTGAAAGAGTCAGACATGCAATGTGATCAAGTTGGCTAATGTAACTATATATATATTATACACATATATATATATATCAGAGGTAAATGCACGGGTGGTGGGTTTGACCGGTGGCAAATCATCCCAGATTCAGATAGTCTCAGAAGCCAAAGCCACAGAACCGAGATCCGAGTGAACCGTTGACTCTTCTCCCGTGGTGTAGGATAGAGGGTTTATTGGAGGAAAGAATTTGCAGGGCACTGGGTGGAGCGGGGCTTAGGGGGGTTTCCCACCTAGCTACATGGAACAGATATTTCTGATTAAATAGCCTTGCAAACGTTCACTGAATCTTCTACCGGAACACATTTCAAGACCCCATGTAGTTTGGTTCAACCACAACCTCTGCTATTGCAATGTAAGTTTGTTT
>Ga0126342_10009879_pt1 | contig 17085 bp, 16 predicted proteins | sample Cyp1metagenome_FD_92528 | JGI IMG/M metagenome (GOLD analysis project Ga0126342, IMG submission 92528) | Coral microbial communities from Lord Howe Island, Old Settlement Bay, Australia - Cyphastrea 1 metagenome | ecosystem: Host-associated > Invertebrates > Cnidaria > Coral ... | reverse complement strand
CACACACACACGCACATACATATATTTTACTGAACATATACAGTACATGAAAGAAAAAAGACTCTAGGTTTTCTGTGTTTTTTTCTTCTATTTCAGATGTCACTTCTCAAAGTTGTGGCAGCAGCCCTCCAGTGGCCCCGGGCAGGCACCGATGATCAACAATCCAGATTACAAGGGCAAGTGGTATGCCCCAAAGACCCTGGGACTGCTCTGATCGGTCCAAGGGGCATGGCTCAAAAGCTCATTGGACCCGCATTTTGTGGATGGGTTAACAATTATAGCAATTCTAAAAAGGAGAAACAGAGTAAAATCCTAGTAAACTCGTGGCAAAGTGCGTTGTGTTGCTAATTGCTATAAAATTTTGATCAGTGGTACCAATGCCCCAAAAGCTTGGTGGAAAGGTGATGCTAAATGGGCTGATGACCCAGGCCGCATAGGGAATCGAGGTGTTCAGCCGTGGCAAGCTCAGTTGTGCCAAGGATTGACAACCCCAACTACATTGGCGAGTGGAAGCCAAGGCTGGGAGTGGCGGTTGGTGAAACTTCTGCGGTGTCATCTTGGGACAGCAGCTTGGTAAAGTCTTAAAATCACCCAAGAGTTGTGGGTCAAAATGTTGCACCCCGAAATGGAGTGCTTCCTCTCTGAAACTCTAATGAAAACTTTCGACCCAGGTCCCAGACCCTAGCAGCGGTCCGCATTTCCTGCAGGCAGATTGCCAATCCCTAATTTTTTGAGGATGAGCACCCTTCCTTGGAGTTTTTTTTTTTTTTTTTATGGCGTGGGCTCAACGAAGATTGGGGGTAACACGATGGGTTTCGGCATCTCTGGGATGGCGCCATGAGAAATCCTGAGGAACAAAGGAACAAAGGAACAAAGGAACAAAGGAAAATATATCACAATATATCCCATGAATCTTTGTCCAGGGCATACCCATGTTACCCTTGGGCATACTCCATACTCCTCAGCATCGACCTGCTGAGGAATCCCTATCAGATCCCAACCATCGATTCCATTGGCATCGACATCTGGACCATGGACAAGGGCATCATTTTCGACAACATCGTGGTGGACAAGAACCCCGAGAAGGCGATCCAGGGATGGGATGCAGCCCTGCAGTGACTGCCCAGTGACTTAGTGGTTCAAAGACTAGCTTGGATGGACCATAAAGATCCATAAAGTATTGGATGTACCAGATGTATTAATTAATGTAATTACTGTATCTCATTCATCACCGGCTGGTAGCTAGAAGATGCAGCCGAAGCATGGTTTAAGTTCTGCATCCAACCCCTTCTTGCAGCTGATGGTCCTGACTTTGCCCAGGTGGTGGACTTTGGAAAGGCCACCTTCAAAGTGCGGAACGAGATTGAGATGAAGCAGGACGACCTGGCTCTCGTTCTGATTTCTGGATTGGATTTGGAAAAACATATGAAAGTCTGACAAGAAAGCAGCGCGTTTGGGCCCAAAGACAAGAGATTTTCGATAAATGTCCAGACCAAAACTGAGATGATCTCTGAGTTGTTATAGTTGGCTTATGTTGGCTTTGCACTATCCCAAAGAAGGGGAATCTCACCTGCGAAAGTGGGAGATAAGGATATACCGATATACCCAATAAAGATGCAGGTTGAAGAGGCAAAAAAAATACAAAGTTGATGATTTTTTTGATTGTTTCAGTAATGCTTATATGCCTTTTCACTTGTTTTGCCAGGAAGAAATCATCAAAACCCTATATATATATATATGTAAATCCCTAGCTTTTCCAGGTATGTCACCAGTCAGGCTTCAGCGCTCGTGTCCGTCATCCAACATGACAGGACAAGGAAACAAGCTCCGGTAGTTGGTTCCAGGAGTACTTGGACTGGGCACCTTGCTCCGCATGCAGAAATCAGGTGTCATAGATGGGGACGCCAGATGGAACCCATGGCAGGGTCAGGATTGCAATACAAAGGCTAGGCTTAAGGACAACCATAGTTTCCTGTAGGTTCCCCCTTAAATCAACCCAGTGAATGAGGTCGGAGACACTTCAGAACCCCTGATGCATCTAGAATAGGCGACTCTTTGTGAATAAAGGTTGCGTTTTTCTCAAAAAGGAGGTTGGCAATTTTGCAACCATTGCAACCATCATGAAATTGGTGGAGACCAGAATATGTTCGAAACCAGGAACTTCCAAACGCCTTTAAACAAAAATAAAGAAAAAAACAAGTCTATGTTTTTTTCTGATTTTTCAAGCCGCACTTGAGGTGTTCAACAATCCTGTGCCAGTGCTGATCAGCATCGTGGTACCTTGTCCAACCAAGCCTGGGGGGGATAAGCATGGAATCAGCACAGAGGTGATGATTTTCTCCCATCTTAAGCAGCTTTCCTTGGGTCGTGGCCGCCACGCCAAGGTCTTGTTGAGTGGTAGTTTCCTGTTGCTTAGCTGCGGCATATCTGAGCAACTGGCTGAGCTGGGGGCTGGGTGTAATACATTTTCGGCAAAGTGGTGTGATTAGATAAATCATGGACCCATAGTGAAGAATTGAGTTGGCAAATTCAGTTTTCCCACCCAGTCTTGATAGGAAGATCGTCTATACTCTAGTGAAAATGGAAGATGAACAATCAAAAAACATGGTGTGGGAGTCCATTCTCCTGTTGGAAATCACCATTTTGGCGTGCATCCTTGGCTTGAAGTTTATCTTTTTAATGTGCACAGAGGGTAAACACCTTGATGAATGCTTTGCGAACGAAGCCAGTTGGTTCAGCTTTTATCTCGGATGAATATGAGTGTAGTACAAACCTCTCATAGAAAAAACACATCTTATAAGTCTTATCCCACATATTCCCACAGTACTGTACTTCTTTCATGTGTTTTTCCAGGGTCGGTCCGACCGCACCAATGGCTGAGTGGGATATGTTGGGATCCTAGTGGCTTGAACTGGGCGACCCCAATGGGGATGGCAATGGGTCGAGTTTGTTTTCACTCCTACTGCTATCATATTCTTGAACATATTGGAGACATATTGGATAATCGTGACTATCAAAGATCACAATTTTGGCCCCTTTCAATTAGTTCTTCTTCCTTAGCATTAATGCCATTAATGTATAGATGATTTCCGGAATGGGAGATCCGATTGTATCATTTTCCCAATTCCTTGGTGATTTCAGCGAGGCTTTGCTGCAGAAGTCCCAGTCCTCCTGCCCCGCCTGCCACAACAGGCACTGGACGATTTTGGGGGACCAATTTGAGATCATCTTGGGTCAAAGCTAAGACTTTGAGAATTTTGAGAAATTGCCCAGAATGTTTGAGGCTTTGAAAAACGGCCAAACATTTGGTTTAACCGCCAGAAATTGGTAATTTTTAGGTGGTTTGCCATGTCACCACCAATAAAACGCTTTTCAGCCTGTCTTCGTGATAGGCAAGAAAGTGGATGTTCAAAAAGGAAATTGGGGATTCGTTTCTTCGAATTGGTGGCAACTGATTCCACACAAGTTGGGTGGGATATCCTGGCGAGAGGCTAGCTGTCCCCTTTGATTTTCCAGGGTCCCGAAATGGTGCGCAGGTGAGGGTAGCCAAAGTACGCCCAAAAGAAAGGGGCACCTTGGTCTTCAGTAAGGGCTGCTGGAAAGTTGTTTTTTCGAGTTGCAATGACAGGTATCGAGCCAACGACAGAGGAAACAGTCAATGGGTTCCACGGGAATTTATTGGGGTCAGTATATGTGTCAACCAAAGATGTACCAACTATGTACCAAGCACGTATATATATATATACACATATGTATCAATACCAAGTATATACTATGTGGACTATGTGGATAGTTGGTTCAACTTGTGTCTCAAGAGCCGTCCCAGCTTCGAGGAAAACAAGGTTCAGCCTGCAGAAAGCCCCACCTCCTTTTGCTCTTCATGACTTGAAAAAATAGCAATCAGTACAGCAACATGAACAAAACCAATGGTAACCAATGACACCAGCAACAGCAACATGAACGGCAACAAGAACAAGAACAGGAACAAGCAGATAAAGAAGAACCATTAGAAGGAAAAGGAAAGCAAAAACTGCCACCACCGCAACCACAACGGCAACGTTGCCAAGCAGCCACTGATGTCAAAACCACCTGCGCTGCTAAGGGTACGGGAGTACAGCACCAAAGCGAGGCGCAGAGATGGCCGAAGCTGGGTGATGAACAATCCGTTCCACCTAACACTGATAACCCAAACAAATTGGTTTAATTAACCAAAAATATCTAAATATCTAAATAATATTAATAAATGAATCACCTCCCTCCCAGAAACCCTAAATTGGTATTGGAATGCATTAGATCTACCGGGATTCCGCCTATAAAAGAGGGATGGATCCATTACTGGCGATATCGTTGTTGAACAGCTGAGAACCTGAGTCTAACTCATGTTGGACAACATTGCAAATATTGCAATAGTAGGTCTGATCATATTCTTATTTTCTGCTTATTGTGTGCCTCGTGCTTGGGTAAGTCCTGTTGGATCCTATAATCCAGCCAGGAATAGTCTTGCACATAGTTTTCATGTGTTTTCTGGAATATGTGAGCATATCTATCTATCTATATGTATATATAACTATGCATGAATAACGCATCCTTCCACTTGTGGGATTTGGTACCTTGTACCTTGCCACTCAGAAGTGTCCTTTTCACGCCAGGTCCGCTTCGCCGTCTGGAAAGAAGACTGAGAAGGTGGGGGATGGATCATCCTTCAAAAGATGGATGATGATGGATTTATATATACACATATATATATATATATTATATCATATATATATATATATACTGTAATATATATATGATATAATATATATATATATATATTCCCAATATGACTATATCATATGCCACCCATTTTTATGTTGGAGAATGATGGAGAATCCAAACTCACCATGAGTCGCTTCGGTAGGATGTGGGCTGTGGGATATGATGGAAGTCAAGTGGCTCCGTAACACGTAGCCAATAGCATCCGTGAATCACGACGCGCGCATCCCCTAAATACCTGGGAAATTTACAATTTCATTACAATTTCCAGGTTGATTGTTAAAACATGTTAAAACATGTTAAAACATATGCCCAACCCAACAGTGTGTTTTCTATGGTTTTTGTCTGTACAAACGCCTCCGTTTCAAAAAGGCTGCCGGAGACGATGCCGGAGCTCCAACATCAGAGCAGGAACAGCGACCTCCTGGCCGACCAGACTAAAAACCTGGTTGGTGGTTTAACATAGCTATTGAAAATGGTGATTTATAGTGGATTTTCCCATTAAAAATTGTGATTTTCCCATTAATAATTGGTTAATCTATGGTTAATCTATGGTTAATCTATGGTCGATATAATGGTTAATAATTGGAATAACAATATATCTGGTTGGTGGTTTGGACCATTTTTTTGATTTTCCCTAGTTGGGATGATGATCCAATCTGACGAACTCCATCATTTTTCAGGGGGGTTGAAGTTGAAACCACCAATTAGTTACAAATGATGGTTCCCGGTAACATTGGGGAAACCATCAAAACTTGGATCCAAATGGGTCTTGTTTTTTTTTGGGGGGCTTGTTGGCACCTTTTGCTGATTTCGTCCTATGGTCATCAACCATTGTCAACCAAGTTGTGGTGCCCTGGCCATGCCTGGCCCATTTTGTGTCGATCCAACCTCGGAATCCCACGGAGTCATCATCCTGACTTAAGACGAGCCTCAGTACATTAGTACATGAGCTCGTTTCATGGTTTTTCAGTAGGGCTTGGAAAAATATCACATGGGTTACCATGGGTTTCTAGTTTCTGGCTTGCGGTTCCACAGTTTCAGGGATTAAAAAATCCCACCCCAGTCACAATAGTTACAGCCTCGCCGGGATCAGCCCAAAAAACGAGGACAAGAAGGAGGACTGAGCGAGCGAAATGTGACGATCTGTGCACCAAAGAGGGCCATGAAGCCATGGTGAAATCAAGTGGAATGATGGGAATTCTATGCCGGGCATCATCCCTAAATGGCCGTATACTTTTCAGAGTGATCCTTGATCACAAGAAAAGGGTGACTTCAACTTCGCGATTTAAAGCAGAGTTATCTGGCATATAAGTCTGGCAGATCATGCCAGATTTTTTAAAGCAACCAGCCATGCAGTTTTTTTTTGCAACCATAGCAAGGGTTGGGGCCACACTTTGCAGGATTTGAAGCAACCGGAAACATTAACCATCCCAAGACGTGGAGGAAATCCGGTCAAGATTTCCCACTAATTCACAGTAATGGCCATCGGATGACTTTACGTTAAAAAAAATAAAAACGGAAACCTAGGACCTAGGTTTTTCCCGTCAAATGTGAGATGAATTTGGGAATTTTCAAAGTTCAACCTATCCAATGACATTGCTATCAGACAACTTAAAAATGGCACTGCTCAACAGGCACAGAACAGCGCCAGATTTTGTGCCCTGCCTGAAGCGCAGGGAAGGGCTGGATCAGCGTGCGGGAACACAGATCAGGGTGGCCTACTACGAACCAGAAACACCCGCAGCATGTGTTTTTGATTGTTTTTGCGTCCAATTTATTGGGATACCGGGATACCAACATTGCAATGTGATCGGTGAAAATGACGATCAAAACTGGAGACAAACCCCATGGTTGCCATGGTGGTTTTGTTGCTGCCCTTTCCCACTATTCACTGGGGAGGCTTCCAGGAGCTAATAGATGATATGTCAATAGTCAATACCATGGGATCCAAAAAGCCTTGAAATCGCAGACACCTAGGAAAAAACGAACTTTTGGCAAAAAGACGACCTTTTTATGAAATATGATAAATATGCTTTTAAAAGACGATCTTTTCATCAAAGTGCTGCAAAATTGTAGACTTTTGGTTCGGATGGTACATATGCATTCCAGGTTTCTCACTTTCGTATCACTTTTGGGGTTGCTAACGGGTAGATTCGGGGAAAACTAATGCCACCTCCCAAGCGCTTGGCGTGCTGATTTCGGCCAATTACGCGCGCATCTGGGCGCGTGAAAACCAGCAGTGGGGAAACTGCGAACCATTGCGAACCCAAAGACCAGCAGCCTGGGGAGGGTCTTCAGAAGTCAAGAAGTGAGAGGCAGCATCAAAATCCCGACGACGAAAACATTGACCATTGATTAGGGGGAGATATTCTGGAGATGGTACAGCTGCATGAGTGTCACTGCACGCTTGTTTTTGATTCCGGGTTGGAAGCAACAAATCAAGCATCAGTCATGACAATCCCGCTCTCTCAAGCATTTGCTATCTACAATCTAGCAACACTTTGTATAGACTCTAGACGACAGCCTCATTCTCATTGTTGCGACCATCATCCCCATCATCAGCATAGAAGTCCTTGCTGTCCTTGCTGTTAGAACAAAGTTCACTTCTACACATCTTGAAGACCTCTATCTAAGGCTCCCCAGTTTCGCGGCTCGCCAGCAAAAATTGCCGCGGCAGTGGGATCAAGGTACAGGGCAGGGCCACTACTTTGGGGATGCTGAAGCCATTCCAAGTTTTGTTTGACCAGCATTGAACCATTCACTTGTTGGGCATTGCCGTGAGCTACTCAATTTCGATCCATAACAATCTGGCTAGATCCATGCCGCAGGGGGTGATATATGAATGATTACTGGTTGGTGGTTTGACACATTTCTTATTTTCCATTTCATATATGGGATGTCATCCTTCCCATTGACGAATGAATATTTTGCAGAGGGGTAGGTCAACCACCAACCAGATCATATAAATTGGAATTTTACCATAGATTATGAATCTATGAGGCCCATTTGACCCTAGGGCCCTAGTCGTCAGCAGCTGTGATGAGGACCATCTGCCCTGGTCGTTGCGGTTGGCTCAAGAGTTGGACAATCTGCCGATAGAGAGCTCCAAAATCCGCTCCAAAATCCCACCATGGGAACAACTTCACCCAACAAGATCTTAGCAAATCAAACTGATGGATCTGATGCTTCAAAGTTGACAAATTAAACTTTAAATCATCAGAATCCCACCATGTTTTGACATCGACATCATATCGCTTGCAGCTTCCCAGATCCGAGTTGATCAGCTTTTTCCAGGCGAAAACAGCCACACAGCCCCTCGCGCCGCGTTACAGCGGCGTGCTGTCCGTGCTGCGATGAACAACAACGACTTCCAGCGGTTGCTGACCACCAATGACAGGCTGCTAAATTGGCTGCCCAATGGACCACTGTGCGAAAAATATTCAGAGGTAAATCATGCTATAAATGGAATCTATTTCAAGGGGCAGTTTTGACCCATAATACCTATGTCCACATGGATATGTGGATGGTCTGAACATGAGAGAAGCAAAGCAATTCGGTTTTCAGCTGTGGAAACTGAACATAGGTGCTTCGCCATTTGTATAGACCCATTAGACCCTGCTGGGCAGTGCCCGGAGAATTTCAAGCCGATACGCATAGAACCTTAACTTCTCTTTTAAATACCCTCTGGTAATTTAACATAGCTATTGAAAATGACCATTTATAGTGGATTTACCCATTGAAAATGGTGATTTTCCATAGTTATGTTAAATTACCAGAGGGTAATTAGTTTGATTTTGGCAGACGTAGTTGCACTTTGCACATCTATATGTGCGTACATGCATGTACTCAGGTGTACTCAGGTGAATATATATATATATACATAGACATTTTATGCCAGATATGAGATATGCATGCGCTTAAAATAAAACATGTTGACGGAGACGTGTCAGAAACATTTCGGGAGCAATTTATTTTAGGGAATAGTTATGGTGATGGGGGCAAGATCAAGAATTATTGTTCGACTGAGTGGTTCAATGATGTTCATTTCAAGATCCCATGCTACCCTAACTCAAGATTTTCCATTGCTGTTGCACAGATTGTTTCAGGATGTTACGATGTTCCGTTGTTTTTTTTCCACTTCAACCCGGACTTCCGGATTTTCCATCGTTTTCCTCAGCAGGGAGCTGGTCCAGCAATTGACCTCGCGCAAGAAGCCGGGAGGTGGAGGTGCCCCAGTGCCCTGTGTTGACACAGGGCTTGGGCTATGTGATGAGCAGCCCGTATCATAAGGTATAAGGGTATCAAATCATTGAAATAGATGGTTAATTATACAAATATGGATGATACAGATTCATGGATATTATAATATAATATAATATAGATATATAGATGGTAGATATTTACCATCTATTTCAAGACACTATCAAAATCCATTCGCCCAATTTCTGGATATTATCATTTAGATATAGATGGAAGCATGGATGGATAGATATTCTAGGCTATCACGTGCTTGGGAAACTCAAGCCGTAGCTCCTTGGCTCCCCAGATAATCCATAGATCCCAAATTGTTCGCTTCGAACCACCAGGTAGTAATCATGCGGACATTTTTCAGGTTATAACTTATAACTATTTCATACGATTTCCTATGTTTGTTTAAGTACGGAAGCATGATATATATATATATATTCCGACGTATAAGTATCTCATACTATTTCCTATGTTTAAGATGACTTGCTATATATATATGTGTGTTTATTCCCGCTGATTCATCCACCAAAAAGATGGAACCTGTAGGGAAGCTGTTTCATTTGTTATGGCCAGGCAAATCCAAGATATATATTTTTGTTTTTTGAACTACGAAACACGATGAAAAATGTAGGTGGTGGTTGGTGGTTCCGTTGACGTCATGAAATTTCCCATGAAGAAAGGGCTCGAGAGCACGGGTTTGACCAACCCCCGACCTCATGGCAGGGTCGGCAGGGTCGTTGCGGGGATGATATTTGAAAGACTTGCGATGATTCTGAATTTCCCATTTGTACATCTATATAATCATCTATATAATCATCTATATAATCATCTATATATTCATCTATAATTAAATCTATATAATCATCTATATTGGGGAATCTATTTTGTCTCGGGGTGAAGGGGCGACATGTCAAGCACATGATGACATTTCCATGCTCATGTTTGACATTTCACATCCCCAGTTTTTGTTGAAAGGCCATTGTCATCCAAGTCGTGTGTCCCATCCCCACTTTATCATTTCCCTGAAAATGAACAGAGAGAGAGAGAGGGATCCGATATGATCCGATCATACTCCATCCCTGTTATGACTTGCCATGAAATACCCCTCATAAACCATCATAAACCACGGGTTTACCCTCTGGTAATTTAACATAGCTATTGAACATGGCCATTTATAGTGAATTTACCCATTGAAAATGGTGATTTTCAATAGTTATGTTAGTTTACCAGATTCCTTTGCGGATTTTGCAGGCGCTGGGAAGGGTGGAAAAGGCCAAGGCAAAGGCAAAGATGACAAAGCCATTGCGCGCATCGCGTTGCTCGGAGATAACAAATGTGGTCCACTGGGGTTTTTGGTCCAAGATGTCCACGGGATTCCACGGGCACAATGCCGGCCATTTGGAGGTAAACGCAACTGCCATTTTTTTTGAGGATGGAGTGTGTTATTGGGTCTAAGTGGAAGAACTGTGGAAGAATGTTTGTTGTATCATCTGTTTGGGTCAGGTAGAACGCTTAATAGGGTCATGACTTGAGATAGCAAACGGCTTATCAGCGTATAGCACCACCCCAAAAAAATAGAAAATTGAATCCTTCAAGTACGAGTGGTAATTTGATGTCAGATTTGCTTTCTTGTTGTTTTTTTGGGTGCAAAAAAATGTGTTACTTAGACAGATTCGACCGACAAGCCCTCGGTCTGGTGGCGTGGCGTTTCGTTCCCTGGCATCCGTCAGATGCCTGGGAAGCCCAGCAACGGTGCGTAATTTGTTTGCCTTAAAAAGTAACTTAAGCTATAGATAAATGGAGCTCTTTATCAAAGGGCTGAAGAAAAAAATCGGGAGGAAAAAAATATCAGGCTGAAGAAATTCCATTGATCACAACTCAAGGCAAATTGACAGACCCAGGCGGGCCGCCAAGTACAAGCAAAAAGCCCTGGCAAAGGAAGAGAAGGTGAGACCTGGCTGGCCGCTGACCTTGTTTGGATGGAAATGGGATGGTGAGATGCTGTTGATGACACCAACTAGTTGCGGTTTTCTCCAAAGCAATCCATAACCAATCCATATTTCCATCAGATGATGGGGCTCCAGGATTCATCTACACAGCCCCAGGCCGCAGAAGATAACAAGTACCGCGATCGCGCAGCTGCGAGACGTGACATGAAGGATGAATACGAAGCTGGGCGATTTTTGGAGACGTGGGGATGCCTTGGGTACAAGCCTCTTGTTTGGGTCCATCGTTGTTTGTTGAATTATGCTTGCTTTGAGGGAATATGCGAGCATACTATTTCCCAGTCATTAGTGTCATTAGTGCGTTTCACGATGTTTAATGGTACAAGCCAACTACCAACCATGTACTAAATAGGCTTCCTTACAGTTGTTCTGTCCTCTATGTGAGGATGCCTCAAGGCAACGTACTTTACGTTTGACCATGTTTGACCTATTTCTGGTAGGGACTGTTAGAAGATGAAATCAAAATGAAACAACAGTTCAACATGAACAAATATGACTTTTGGGGAACCCCAAACACTGCTGAACCAATACCTGCGAATACCTGCGGATTCGATCACCCTTTTCATCTTAGTGAGTTTATCAGTGGTGACGCCATTTTTTCCGCCCCGAAACGGCAGTGATTTGCATGCCATGCTGCAACTGGATGTCAATGTGTGATCAACTTGAACCGAAAATCCCCAGATCTTCCCACATTCTTCCCATATTTTCGAGAAAATCGCATAAAATTATAAAATCGCCATATTTTTTAATATATTTTTGGTCACCCCAGCTGAGGGTCACCGCTCCCGAGCTGCTTTTCTAAGGAGAAAGTCGCTGCGGAATTCGAAAACCATGGCGAAGTCTCAGTGGAACAATCCAAATACCTGGGAGGCGGCCGAACGCGGCCGAGCGGCGTCAAGTGGGGGTCGAGTTGTCAAGCCTGGATGAGTTGCTAAACCATGGTTTAATGGGAAAATCAGCTATAAATGGGATTAATAAATGAATGTGAACCCTGGATGAGTTGATAAACCATGGTTGATTAATTGGGGAAGTTACTACTCCAATAGTCATTTTATCCAATACTTAAATGGTATCCCCCAATCTCAAACACCACTATGCTAACTATGCTATGTGCACAGCAGTTTTATTCGGTGAGGGTTTTATGCTAACCATGCTAGCGGTCATATGCATCCTGGATGTGATTCTCATATTTGACGTCCAAACTTGTCGCTTGGTCAGAACTGCTGTTGTGCCCATTTAGACGGAGCATCACTGGAATATCTAACCGTTAGTTGTTTTGCTTAGATACCCATGGTTGAAGGTTCCGGTCGATCATGTCAATGTTAATTCCCTTTTTAAATTGCGAACTCCTGTTTCCTGGTTACCTGCTCCCATAACCTTTCTGGATCTGATTATGTTTGAGGATGTTTGAGGTTTAAATCCCTCCGTCGGTTAAGTCAGATCACCTTTTCCCATGTAATGCACAAGGACAGTCAAGGACATCTATACAACAACTGGTTGGTGGTTTGGAACATTTTTTATTTTCCATTTCATATATGGGATGTCATCCCTCCCATTGACGAACTCCATCATTTTTCAAGATGGATAAAACCAGCAACCAGACCATTTTTTTCTTGCTAAAACATCCGTACGTTTCATCTTCGGCGGTGAAATCCTGTGAGATCTCCCAATGGTTGGCTCACTCCCAATTGTCTTCCTCGGTTTATGGAAACGTCGGTTGGACACCCCATTTGTTTGGCTAATTCCAGGGTTTAACCGTTTAACCCGCAATCCATTGATCCTCATATTAGAAAGTTGCTTATAAATCCTGCATACAAACATATCATATGAACATGGGTAAATTATAACGACCTCACTGCGACCTCACTGGAATCATGGTTTATAAGGGAAATCATCCCCAAATGGCCTTAATTCAGGGATGTCTCCATGACACATCACCATTCCATCATTCCATCATTCCTTGGCAGCTTACCGCTTACCCCAGCCCCGTGGCGTTACCGGCTGCCGGTTTTCAGGCGACTTGGAGCACACGCATTTGGTGAAGGGCCTTGACTTCGCCCTGCTGAACAAGGTCCGTGCAGAGTTGAACAAGCAGAAGAAGGTGGAGGAAGTCCAGTCGCTGGATGAAAAATATGAAAACCGCGAGTCGGTCCCAAGGGGGAAAGGTGATGAAAGGTGATGAAATAACTGGGAACCCAATGCTGTTTGGAAGGATAGGTTTACGAAGTTCGAAAAATCACAAGGGACAGGTTTGACCAAAGGCTAGAATTTTACCCCAAAATAACATGAAATGATACTTTTTGGTTCATGGGATTTATATGGATTGATAACCCAACCAGGCTGGGATTTTTTTTATGGGATCTATGGTAACTGTTTCGGGGTAACTTTTTGGCTGGGACATCTGGGTCTCGGGGCTCGCCCTGGTTGCCACAAACCTACCATCCGCAAGTCACCATTTTGAAAAGGCTGAGATAAACCTACCAAAACCCAACTGCTAGGGGTATTTATATGTATTATAATATGTATTTATGGCATTGAGTTTCCCACAGTACTCACAGTAGTCCAGAAAGTTGACGGAGATGATTGGGTTATAGTATGTTATAATGGGAATTGTCTACTGCAGTATGTTGGGATTTTAAATCCATACCACGGAAAATGAGGGTATACACCGACAATAATAGGATCCAACCAGAAAAACGTTGACATTTATGGGATGTCAACCCCATGGAGGGCTAGAGTTTCAACATGGAAAACAGGGGCTGGATGGTCCTTACCATCCCCCAAATTAACATAGAAAATCATAGAAATACATAGACTTTGCCATGAATTGGGGGCTGGAAGACCATTCTCTCGAAAAGTTGGCTATTCTCAGAGTTGTTGTATAGTTGAGAGATGATAATTTTCGTTCATATCATGGGGATATAATGTACATGTTCTAATTCCATAAGCCATTTTGGATTGTTAGTGAAATCCCCGCTGGTCGGGGACATTCGCTTCAAAGTCAAATGATGTCGGGTTTCGTAATTATTTAAGATTAAGATTTGAAGTTAACGAAAAAATACATTGAACCTGAGCATAAACACTTGCAAAAACAGAATTGAATTGTAATGTCATGTCATTTCATGGTATATCATGGCCAACTTCCATATTCGGAACACCGTAACGATCCCATTGAAATCCAGGTGTTGCACCCAGCTGAGGAAAGCGAAGCAGCAGCAGAGAAAGCCGGGCGAGAAGGGCAAGCGCACCTTTGAGAATCGAATTGCCCCTTGGTTGAAGTCCCCCGCAATAAGGTGTGCCCCCAAATGTCTGGTTGCTTAACCACACACTCATATGTAATCATATGTGTACAACATATAGTCAAATACTGGGGTTGATGAGGTGAACAACCACTTAATGAGGCCTTATTTGTGGCCGGGGTTCCCTGTAGGTATCTTTCCATCTTCACGAAAAATCGCTGGGTTATGTCACTTAAGTGGTTTGGGTTGATGATCCCTGAAGTTTTCCCGTGTCAGTTGCCAGTAGGTGTGCTGAATCGTAACTCATGAAGGATTCTATGACAACGCTAGCCATCAATCCAGCCACTTCAGTTGCATCGGCCGATTTTTGACGATTTTATCCCAGAAATCCATAGAAATCCTATTTTGGATGCATCTCCAGGTGTACAGCTGGCCAGTACCCACTGCAACAATCCACTTCTAAATGGAGCAAATCCCCCAGTTATGGGACTTCCAACCCCCAGCCCAAAGCCGTGAGGCGAAAAATGTGTGGTTGACAGTGGTCGATACCCTGCATCCGCACCATAGTACCTTCAAGGCACTGGAATGATTGGAAAATATTGGAAATGGAGTGGGGCAAATATCCTCAAATGGCCCTACTTGAGATTAGTGAACTATCATACTATCATACTAATTGATATTAAAGTATAGTGATTAGTGAACTATCATGTTAGTGAACTCTCATACTATTGATATACTATAATTTAATTATAATACTTGAGATTAGTGAACTATCATATTATCATACTATCATAATCTGGATTAATATACTCTATATTGATCCAGATAGCCACTTGATCTCCATTTCACTATGTCACTACGTTCATCAAGAGTCCTTTTTTTTTCCCATGGTTTACGTAAACCAGTCCTGAGTTACCTCTTGGAAGCGATTCCTGGCCCATCACCCATGACCCACCGAGTTAGTTGGTACCAAAGGTGATTTTTAGCCAGATTCGGAATGTTATCTGGTGATCGTGGCTGGTTTTGACCGAATTCTCCTCAGTTATCCATGAAAACACATGAAAACTAACTACTGCACTGACTCAACCTGGAAAATCATCTCCCATCTGAGTACAGTTTCTTACATCGATATGTAAAAATTAACTGTTTAAATATGTAACTTTTAGTGGCTGGGGATCTCCGATCAATCCCCAGAATGTTGTTACCCTCTGGTAATTTAACGTAGCTATTGAAAATGACCATTAATAGTGGATTTTCCTATTAAAAATGGTGATTTTCCATAGTTATGTTAGTTTGCCAGAGGGTAAAATATGTTGAAAAATCATCAATCGGATCAATCCCCATAGTTGTTGGATTCCCATCGCAGCTGGCACCGCAGCTTCCGAAGCGCATCTCGCACTCGCCAGGAGAGGGTGCAGAGGATGGGTAAAGCCATCGCGCAGGCAGATGAGACTCAATGGGACAGCAAGAAACATCAGAATATATGTACAGTATATATATATATTTCGGTGATTGAATTTATGCTTTGAATATTCAAGTGGGAATATCGGAATATAGATTTAGATATGTGACATATGCATACGTATCAATAGTACATATACATATTCAAAGAATTTTATACACATGGATTTATTCCCAAAGAAAAAACTACACATTCGTTGGTTATATATATGCAAAGATGTATATGCATATTACGTGTATCATATTAGTATCACTACCGCCCTGGGGCCCAGGGGCATCACATCCGCAATGCGCCCACCATGTTTCTACCTGGGCGCATGGCCTATGAGTTTGACACGGAGCTTGAGCTGCTTGGCCTTACATCTGGGTAAACCTAGGCAACTGGGACTTGGGCCATGGTTCATTAGTCAAGTAGTTACTGTCATAGAATTGGATTATGGGAAAATTTACAGGAAATTCCTATATTTGATAGTAAAAACCATGGTTTCCTGCAGATTTTCCCTTAAACCAATCCAGTGATACTGAATAGATTGTCATTGGGGATATTTGTGGCTACACACTATCAGATCTTTTTGAGGCAATTTTCGGATCAAGTTTGCCAATCCCATGGCACCCATGGCCCATCCCAGAAGATTCATAGCTTCAGATTGTTGGATCTATGAGTGAGAGAATAGTAACAGATTACTATTACTATCTATTACTAATACTATTACTATTACGTAAAAAACATAGAAACACGTCATGTTTTTGCAGGTTATCTAAGGTTAGCCATGCAATAAACCGTGGCAGGAACATAGACCCAAAAATTGTATAATATTGTTATATATGGGGGTGGGTCAAAACCTATTATTACCAATTTTAGTAGGATAAACATTTATTTACCAGCTATTTTGCGGTTCACTAGGTGCCAGGGTTTTGACCCATAGTACCCATAGCCATATAAATTTGGGATAATTTGGGCCCTGAGGTGTCGGCTCTTGGCAAGAATGGTCACGGGTCATAGTGTCATAGAACATTCTGAGGTTCAATAAGTTAATAAGCCCACCTTTGTTTTGGAACTCCAATCTTGCTGGTTAAAATACACATTTTGTTTTTTGGCTAAAAAATAGTGAAACTCTGTGATGTAAACTTTCTGAAGGGTTTCCATCGTGGCAAAAATCTTTTTCCAACCCAGGATGGGCAAAACGGATATCCCGAGAATCGTGTACATGAGCAAAGAGGCGATTGATGATACCGGATACCGGGGGCATGTGGTAGACTTGGTAGACTCAATAACACCAACTAGTAACTAGTATATATATATATATATTATAATATATATATATATATATATTATAATATATATATATATATATATTATAATATATATATAT
>Ga0126342_10009878_pt1 | contig 17085 bp, 21 predicted proteins | sample Cyp1metagenome_FD_92528 | JGI IMG/M metagenome (GOLD analysis project Ga0126342, IMG submission 92528) | Coral microbial communities from Lord Howe Island, Old Settlement Bay, Australia - Cyphastrea 1 metagenome | ecosystem: Host-associated > Invertebrates > Cnidaria > Coral ... | reverse complement strand
GTCATGTTGTCATATTTTCTTCATTATCTTCCATGATTTTCCCTAATTTCCCATGTTTTCTCATATTTTTAAAGGTGGTTTTCTCACCCCATTTGGGTCTCACCCCCCAAACTTTTCAGTAGCAAATTATCGATGATTTACTGTACCGATTAGAAATGGTGATTTTCCATGATTGGTTAAGTTATGTTTGTTTACTGGATGGTATCATATACATTCATATGTTTGTCTATGGAAAAGGGTGCTGCTGGCAGCGCAAACGCACGTGTTTCCGTCGAGTGACACTGAAGGTGAGTCAGGCTCGGGCACGATGGAGCAGATCAATGGTAAACAGCTGACGATTCGAAGACCCGTTGACGGCACACAGCATTTGCTCAAGTGTATGTCTGAAAATGGGGTATCCCCTGAGAGTATGATTTCCTTTGTAGGGAAAATGATGACTGGCCAGTGGATGGAATGGGGTACCCGATTTTCAGACAAGCCCAAGTATACATTTTTGTTTTTGTCCTTCAGTCATACTTAACAATTATTATTTGGTTTTCTGTCAAAGTCACTTGAGTAGTACAAACTATGTTTGTGGGTGTTTTTTTCAGAAACACCTTACTTTTAACATGTTTAACTTTTAACCGTCCTTCAAAGAAGGTTCAAACTTTGGGCTTTTGGGTTGAAATGGTTTTATTTTGGCACAAAGTTGACGAAACATGGTTTGCTTGACTCTTTTCTTTACTCGCACGCATGTACCATGAGGGCTGGCCCGTGCTTGAGAGTGTGCACTCAAACCATGGTCTACTATTCCTAACAGATGTTTATGAAAGTCTTGTGATTGTTGGTGAGTGATGCTGATTGCCAGGAATCCAATGGACAGAGGGATTTGAAATAGTTTGAACCATCAATTTTCCCAAAAAAAACAATCCAAAACCAGCAGCAGATCGCCTTCTGATCCACTGAGGCCGGGGTGTTTTTTCCCACTTTCCTCGGGGCTTAGTCTTCAACAAATGGACGGAGCACTCGGCGGCACCGCCTGTCTCTGGTCGAGTCTTGCTGCGCAGCTGGGACTTTTTTAGTGATCATACCCTCCGGTGTCATCAAACATGACATTTCCGTGACCACAGTAGCTGGGAGATCCACAATATAAATGGGGAAATGGAAAAATCATTGAACTAGTTGGCGGATTGAACAGATGGCCATGGCCATGATTGCCAGAGGGTACACTTCTGAATTGCACCAACACAAATGTCGCCATTCACCAACAAATATGACAAGTATGTGAATCTTGCATCCAGAAATGATGGTTCATTGGGTAATAGCAGCTGGTTATAGCTGGGGAGCATGGACCGATCTGTTTCAAGATATTTTGCTGTATCACACTGCGGACAAACAACATGTTGCTTTGTGATGTACTAAGCTTTCCCACTCCATTGACAGAGCATCTTGCAATGCGTGTAATGTCTTGGTTTGTGCAAAATTCAATTACCTGTAGCCTAAAGCACCTTTTGCAGTTCATAATTTTGAGTATCCAGCATGCATGTCATTTTGATGCGTAGGTTGACACTGAATTCAGGTGTGGTTGTGCACCGACGCCGTTGGGCCATGGGCATTGGCTTTGGAACAAAGGATGTCACTGCGCGAGGAGATCCAGAGCCCTGGCGGATTTGTTTCAACAGATGTTCACGGTCTGCTAGTTTGCTGCTGTTCTTTTTTGTTCTCCATTAATTACCCCGACTGGAGTGGACTGGAGTGGACTTCTAGAAATGTTATTTTCTGGTGGATAACCTTACTGGGGTGGATTCGTGGAAGTTTGATATGCTACGAACTATGATTGCTGTTTGGATATGTTTTGATGATAAATTACTTCGATGTATTATTTCATCATCCATAAAGAATCAGCCACTAGATTTGATCTGTGTCAGGAATATGATCGAAGCTTCTTTGGTCTGTATCATGGTGGCGGCAGTATCAACTGCTGTGCCCTGGGTCAGAGATACTACAAGACCGCGCAAGAGGAGTGGCCTGAGAATCGCTTGGCCATTCTGATTGACTCAGATGCGCGAAGCATGCAGTGTTTTTGTGGTCTACAACCCTTCGGTGAGCTGTTTGCAGAGCTACCCAAAGAAGAGCCTCTTTGGCCCATGATTGTGTGCATGGCCTGTCACGATTCGGTGAGCATTTCCATTGCTTCTGTTTGAGAAAGACGGGGAAAGCGCTTGGGTTGGGCAGCATAGGGGCTTGTTTCAAATAGGATCCTAGTTTACCATAAATGTCCTTTTTTCAAATGAGAAAGTGGGGTGCATCCCATTTTCAGACACACCCATATTATGGCAAACCTGCATAGGCCACTCTGTTATTCACGAACATGGCTCGCATGTATTGTACTTTGATGTACCAAAGTACATCTCTAGGAACTGTCACAGACCCGGTTCTTTGTTGAAAACACTGGTTGACATCTCATATCCCATAGGATCCATGTATGCTATATATGCTAACATTGGGGGTATATTGATGGTAAATGTTACCATATATATATAGCAGCACCATGGATCCTATGGGATATGTGGACCATATTTCTTGGTTAAATCAATGGATAAACCCTCAGTTTTTCCCCGAGGAGATCTTTATGTTGGTGAATTTCTCAACTGTTGCCGCTGAAAGCTATATATATATATACATACACATAGAATTAATCATATATATATATATAATCATATATATATACATGATTATATATGTGTTGTGAAGAATCCTGGATTACTGCTAGTAACTGGCGACATCACCTGTTTTGCTGGTTACGTTTTCTGTTTTGATAAACATTGACTGGTTTATAGTGTGTTTCAATGTTTTTTTGCTGGTTACATCACCCATGTGTCATAATGTTGACTGTTTTTTTATCACCGTTGATCCAGTTTGGGTTCCATTCGAGCTCCATTAAAAAAAACTATAGGACATGATAAACATATATATAGAACTATTATAATATCAACATCATCAATATTACCATCAGATTCTATAATATCTATCAGTTTCTATAATATTATCCAATCAGATTCTATAATATCTATCAGATTCTATTATAACAATATTCAGAATGATAACATCTATTATTCTTAAATTCAACAATAACAACAATCCATCCCAAAATCCACAGAGATCCCCAGATCCCCTCTTAGGTGGCGCTATTGGTGATCTCCCCCACCAGGGAGTTGGCGCTGCAAATCCACCGGGAGGCGACCAAAAAAATTCCCAAGCTGTGGGGGATTTTGGATGTGATTTAACATGGGTTTATAACGTTTATAACATGGTTTCACCATGTTTAACCATGTTTAACCATGTTTATAACATGGTTTCACCATGTTTAACCATGTTGAAGTTCTGAAGATGTTCTTTGGTGAAGATATCATTGGGAACATGTATGTATATATAGATATAGTCGGGAAAGCAACCAACATGGAGTACATTATGGGATACAGCTACGAATTAGCAATACTACGGGATACAACTAAGCAAGAATAGTGGAAGGATCTTGCTACAGAGTACCGGAGGACAGGGGGCTACTTTTTGATCCCTCCACTAGGCTGAAATGCTGCTGTCGACCCATGAGATCCCGTCGATGTGCATGATCGGAGGAAGCTCAGCCAAGAGATGCCGGGGGATCTCCGCACCATGATGTGCTTAGACGATGTTCGACGTGTTGGTAATGGGTGAAATGGGTGAATTGATCAGTCCAAGTTTGGATCCGTTCAGCATTCAATCTGTGGCTGCTTGGTGACCAAGGAACGAGTACCCGTCATGACCAGGTCGGAGCCGTGTGGGGAGCTTGGATCATTTGGATCACTCAAACGAACTTACCAGGCACGAAACTCCATAAGGATCCATAAGGATCCATGAGGTATTCCACATGAGTGCTCACTTGTATGGTTCTCATTCTCCTCTTTGGGCAGGTCTTGGTGAGAAGGAAGAAGCCACGGGTCTTGGTCGGGCGTCTCAGATGGGCAAATTGCAAACCCAGCATTGTGTAAGATACGCTGGATCTGGTCTTAGAGGTTCGTTTGATGCTGAATCGATTGCTGGAATATGTTTCGTTTATTTTTGTCTACATTCGGCGTTGTTTATTGTTGATTTAAAACTGTTTGGTTTCAAAGATGCTTGTGAAAAGTTTCGTAGTAGCACGCTGGGGCAGCCTCCACAAGGGCAGCATGAAATATTATGAGAACGATTGAAAAGGTGTGCTTCTTCTGGAGCAGCATCAGCGCTGGTTCACTTTGCATGTGAAGGAAAGTTTGGCTGTTGGTTTTTTGAAAGTCTCCATGGGTTACCTGACAGGTCCACTTCCATTTGATTCATTTGAATCTGATAGGTCATGCTGTCGACCGGACTGCAACACCTCATAACCCAGGGCATGTCATCCCCCAAAAAGCATACAATGGGGTGAAGGGAATATGATATGTTTACATGTTTTTACAGCATGTAGCATTCAATATTCTCCAGTCTTGATGGGTATCCCATTGACCAAAGAGACCATTCCCGTGGACCCGTGGACCTTTTGGGCAGATCGCAACTCCTGGACGTTTACTGGAGCATCTTGAGAGGTGTGCCTTGGTTGGGACATGTTGGGAGTGGAGGTGGTCATTTTTGTTCCTGGGAAAGCCTATGGTTGAGTTTAAGAGACACCTATTTTGGGAAGCCCCCATTTAGGGTTGGGTCTTCTCAGAGATTTCCATTTGTTCGACTCAGGTATTCAACGCATGTTTCAGGCTCTTCCCACCCCCCACAATCCCCCACCCTGAATGGCGCAGTGAAAAACAGCGGCCACAACAGGACTTACCTTTTTCCAACTCTCTTCGACAAGCTCCAAACATTTGACAGAGCCTCAGGCAGGGTTGGCTTCCCCCCAACCATCACCATGGATCAATACCAGTTCATCCCATCTTTTGAGATCTTTTGACCACAGCACATATATCACATTAATCATTTTTCATATATGGTGTGTCTGAAATATCTGAAACTACTATAAAATACTGTAGCCCAAAATTCAATGGTTGATCATATTCCCTAAAAGATCAGACCCTTTGGTAAACGAACATAGCCATGGAAAATTGTCCATTTAGTTCAATGATTTACCTACGCAGTAACTTGGTGATTTATCTCCACAGGCAAATTTAGAAAACTATTGAATTCCCAGAGGGTATTTCATAGGTGAATTGTCCGTCCTCATATCACCTGAGCAGTGTTTAAAACCCGGTTGATTGTGGACAAATATATATTATAGCTTATACTATGTCATACTATCCAATATATTGGTGGTTATCACAACGCATACCGGGAATCCTGCTTAACCAACCAGTTTCAAGGGACACACTGCCCAGTTGGTGGTTTCTATCTGAGTAAAAATGCCCTTGTTGATTGGTGATTACAGGGACTTATACGTACAGTTATACTACCTGGCTTAATTCTTTCTGATTATTATAGCCAGTAGAGAAACCTATCAACCAACTAGTATAGAGCTAAATTCATATTTTTTGAATATGTTTGACCATAATTTAACCATGATTATAGTCCAACGTATCAATTCAATGAAACCTATCTACAACATTCTATAACCATTAACCATGCTTATAGGCCAAGTTATAAACCTATCAACCATAGCCATGGATTGCACGACATGCTATGACTATGATCCCCATGGGGCCCCATGGCCATGGAAAATTTCATGGATCCCCATGACATGCCGAGGTCTTGGATGAAGCAGATCGACTGTTGAGCCTGGGATTTCTGCCGGAGGTCAGGGAGATCGTGTCCTACCTGCCATCCAGGCGGCCGCTTTCCAGGGATGTGGATGATACATAAAAGGAACTGGGGGATGGTAATGATGGTATATAGAATTCATAGAGATGTTCTGGAAAAACCATTGATGAATATGATTCAATGATCTCAGATAATCATAGATAATCATCATATATTTTTAGTTTGCCAGGTTCCATCTTACTTGGGCACACCATCTAATTTATCTCAAACATGATCTTATGTGTTTCATACGTGTCAAAATGTCATGTCCACAAATTGTGCACCGTACTCCGTGGCGCCAGGCGCCGCACGATGCTCTTCTCGGCGACCATGCCGGAAACGGTGCGCAGTGGTTGAACCCTGGTTGAATCTTCGGTGAATGGAGGGGCAAAAGGTATGGTCAAAGGATGTAAAAAGGTCAAGTGACTCAAGTGGTCTGAAGTGACACTGTAAGAATCTGTAACATTGAGGATCTACTTAGATCCAGATTGCACCTGTTTTGAACAGTTTTTGGAGAGATCATAGGATGCCAACCATCGAAAGTGGGATACGGGTACAAACAATGAGGGTATCCCATCAAACAAATTCGAAAAGGGGAATGGTAAGCTTGAAAAAGTAGGGATGTTAACCGAGATTGATTTACAGATACCCACAACTACTACAGATCATAATATTCAAGATCTTCAAAAAATCCAGATTCTACACCTCCAACATCTGAGTATGGGTCAAAATTCGCATAAACCATCGATTCGGTCCATTTTGTGTATTAAACTACTCTCTGCGAATCAAATGTGGTAATGGAAAGTCACCCATTTCTAGAGGAATCTCCCATCAAAACCTTCATTTATAGGAGATGTCCCATTGCCATGTTTGATTGCCGGAGGGTAACTAATTAAGCATCCAAATCTTGGGGCCCAAGTTTGACCCATCAACACTTCGGGATATTCCTGAACTCTCTTAACTGTCATTTTTAACCGGATACCCTCTGGTAAACTAACATAGCTATTGAAAATGGCCATAGAAATAGTGGATTTTCCCATTAAAAATGGTGATTTTCCATTGCTATGTTAGTTTACCAGAGGGTAATCAATGAAATTCATCCATAGATGTGGCATGGCTACACATCGAAACCATTCGAAACCCCTGTGAACCCAAATATAATTGGTAAATGGACGTTCATTCCCCAAAAAAAATGGTATTTCAATGTACCCTCGGGTAATTTAACGTGGCTATACTCCTATGAAAAGTGGCCCATTTAGTTCGATGCGTTCGATGATGTACCTATTGAAAATGGTGATTTTCAACAGCAAACTGTTAGTCATCGCCAAAGGGTAACCCATTATTTCCAGTCATATTCCCATTCAAATTCCATGAAGTTATATAAGCACCATTTTTGATGGTAACATCATGTTTGATGGTTAAGTCACCATTTTTAATGCTTATCACTTATCATCATATCACCAGGAGGGGATTCAGCCAGGTGATGGACGTAATTTCGAAGGCCTGCCGTGGTAACTACCGCTATATCGACTGCATTGAAGAGGAGCCCGGCCCAGGGGGCCTTGGACAGGGGCTGGAGAAGCGAAATTTCGCAGTGTAATCCAACCATATCTAACCAATAATTGAGATCTAGCCTGATCTAACCAATAAACATTATATATATATACATATTATATATATATACATATTATATATATATGTATGTATATATCTAACCAACAATTTAGATCTAACCAATAAAGATTGCATCTATCTATGAGCAAAAGTGATGATTCGATGAGGGGTTCACCAGCCAAATGGCTGGTGGATGACAGATTTGCAGCTTTGCAGCAACAAACCTGGGATAGATTGGATTGCTGGATCCCAATTTTGATGATTTGTCCAGTCATAAACCTCCATTGAGTTTGGGGATTTCCCAGGTATGGGTGATGACACCTGGCCCAGTGATGGCATTCGCCATGGAAATGCGGCGAAGGAGTCACAGTCTACAGCTTTGATGGCCCAGCAGTTCTATGTGGTGTTGCCCGGGCGCGGAAGTGCTTGGGATGAGTGGTTGACCATCATTCTTTGGTGCAATCAGTTTGAAAGCTGTCAAATTGTTTTTACTAATCATGTACAATGTCACTCAGAGGAGTGAGTACTTAGAGACTTAGATGATCCCATGTAGCCATGAGTCAAAACCCCAAGTGGCCCAAAACTATGTCCCCCACATCAAAAGTCATCAAAACAGCTGGGTGTCTTCATCACCCCTTCTGATCCATCCTGTTAGGCACCAATGCCTGGCCGCGCTGTACAATCTCATCATCAACGAAATGGCAAGCAACAGGTGCCCCCTGCGCTTGGTTGAAACACCATGGTAAGTTGACCGGATATCATGGGTATACAATGTATACAACTAATGATGCCATTTAATTTTTTCCATATTTTTCCAGAGACCTGCTGAGTGACGAATAAAGACCGAGAAAAATGGATGATGTGATCCGACCCCGCAGGCGGTTTTTTGTTCTTCTTGGTGCTCGCATGCGATATATAAGCACAAGGATCAAACAGAATTACAGTACTTACGATGGGTGATGCCTTGCAATTCACATCAAAGCATCAGCCAAGGGTTACTCGGTCAGTTACTCTAAGTCTCTAAATCAAAAGGATGGGACGCGCTGCCCACAGAAGTTGTAACCTATACTTAGCTGTGCCCTGCCACTGTAGGTACAACTACAAGATTCTTGTCTTTTTTGCCACAGCCACTGGCCTCAGACAAATGGGATGCCCCAAATGGGCTGTGTCATGCCGCAAATAGATTTGCTATGATTTGCTGACAGGGATTGATAGTTGACATGGAAATAGTATGAAATAGTTGTGTCAGGGGATGCTTTTAAGATCTTTTAAGGTGTTTTCTTTAGCCATTCAATATCTAAATATCAGAGCTGAGGCACGGATGACGACCTTCATGGCACAGTTCGCAACCGAGATGTGAAGATCAAGCGCAGCTTGCGGGTGTTGATGTGGAAGGTTGCGGAAGTGATTGGAAGTGATTGGAAGTGATTGGAGGTGGGTGTCTCTTATATAAACTGGGGAAAAAAAAACTGGGTCAAAACCCTCGGATGGCCCCTTTTCTGCAGGGACCACCACGGGTCACCATGGTTCACCGTGGCGTCCCAGGTTCTTCCGTCAGCAGCTCCGCATTGGTGTCTATGAGATCCATCGGCGACGTGAGGTCTGGCCATTGGGGGCCGGCATGGGCAAAGACTTCTGATTCGGGTAAACCATAGGAATCCTGGCTTACCTTACCAACAAGCAGGAAATGAAAGGCATGATGGCATTAGGATTCACTTGACTCAACGAAAAGATGGCAACAAGGATGCAATCTTCATAAGACCAGAAGTCAGAATTCGTTTGAATTTAGGTGCGTCAATAAGGAGCACACCATACAGGAAGAAAAACACTATAAATTTCGTTAAACATCGTTAAACTATGTGCAATGATATTCAATGTCCACTTTATGCAGAGAGTATTTCTGGTTTGGGTCCTTTCGGTACCCCCAATATTCGGATTGCATACCATTGCATACCATTTCGGAAGAGGTAAAACGGCGAGGCCTGCAGCCAGGGGCTCTGTAAAGTTAAAGCCGCCAAAACATGTCTCTGATAATTGCCATTGTTGATAATGTTAGTGGATGTTAGTGGATGTTGGTGTTGAATCTGGAATCGACTTTTGAATATGGTTGATTGTGTTTCGAAGGTTTTGGCCTTCGATTGACAGCATCCACTACAAAAAGGAGGAATTGATAAAGACGTAGAGGTTGATGGGATAATTTGAATTTGATTATGATCAGATGATGCTGAGGTACACCAGATCTGTATACTGAAGACTGAATTCAGGTTTCTTGTTGAGACAGCTCCAAGTGCCTGTTGATCTCATCGCTGAGTGGGCTCATCTACAGCAAATTTGCGTAGGGAGGAACCCGCTGTGAAAAAACGGTACGATGAATGTCGTTGAGGCCGGGTGAACGGAGGGAATATGAGGGAATGGAGGGTGAAAGTCGATGAATTTGTCACCCAGTCCTGGGTGTAAAGTCGAATCTTGGAAATCCTGATGCGACCCATTGGGTCATGCTGAGCCACAGATGCTCTCAGGCCTTGATGAATATGGAGTTCTGGGCGCCTCTGTCGCCAGAGGCGCAGGTTGGAGTCTTTGCTGTTCAGGCGCAACAAAAAAGCTGTCAGAAGGCAACGAAAAGAATCACAAAGGCTCCAGTTGCAGTTACTACGCTCCGGTAATCTAACGTGGCTGTTGAAAAGTTCCCCATTTATAAATGATGTTCGTATTTGAAATATCCATGTGTAAGGGATTTTTCATTGCGACGTTTGATTACCAGAGAGTATCAGTCACTTACTGTCAAGATTGCGAAGTTGTTGTGGCCAGTTTCTTGCTTGATGCTGGGCAATTCTAGATCGATGTAAATCATCTCGACACACCTATACTTTTGATAGTTCGTGAACGACCGGCAGGTGCTGATGATGCTCTATCTATCGCTCAGCTTTTTGAACAAGCAAACGATCTTGTAACTCTGTCCCAATAAGCAGAACAAGCCAGAACTATTGGACAAAATCTGGACACAAGGGTTGCAAGGGGTTCTTGAAACATCTTAAACATTCTTAAACGAAATTGTCACTTTGTCATGTCAGCTGTTTGTTGGAAGATTTTGGACTTCAGATCTTTTCAGATTCGGCCAGGAAAGTTGCTTCGATGGTCCGGAGTTGGCTCTTTTCTCGTGGACCAGATTCGTCAGATCCGCTGAGGATCAAGAAACGAGTGATCTTGAAAATCCGCCAAGCTCTCGCGCCGTAGCTTGGGAATGGTTCAATATGTTTTAAGATTCATGTTAGTAAAGCAGTGTCATAAACTATAAACCACACATATTTTGATGGAGTCTATACCATCCATTTATGGTAAATTTTGGGATGGTTTACTCTTGTTTTACTATAGCATAATTGCATCTTATTGCTTTGTACTCAGAGGGAAAGACATTCTCAAGACACTTTTAACCAGAAATGACAGCAGAAGGGTCTTAAGGTATGTGCTCGCCTTGGTTTTGTGGCTGACATCGCTCTTTTTCGCTGGCTTTGTCTACTCCGGCTGGGTGTTATCCAACAGCCTTGGGGCGAATTTCCATTTCGATCGCCATGCGCTGGCTTGCGCGATGATGCTGCTGTGTCAAAGCAGCGGTGCGGCACTGCTCTGTGCCTTGAGATGGAAGAAAGCGAACGGAGTGCTCTTGGATCTTGGTGACTGGACAAATTTGGAGAAAATCCCAACAAAAGCATGAATAAGATAGGAGTGAAAATTCAGCTGACTTTTGACATTTGCATCATTTTTTTGTGAATTTGCTCGTGCCAGGTCATCTCAGTCGAGATTTGTCCTGTAAAAATTGTTTTTTTCAAGCAACTCATCTGGTTGACCACAGCTTCCACCCAGTATGATCCTGGTTTTGTACCCCCCAGAGACCCTGGTTTTGTATGGAAAAATGTAGTTGATCTGTTCATTCTGGCATCCTTTATAGGAGCTATTGAATGTTGGGGACGTTCACGCGTTCACGCCGAGGTTATGGAATGATGATGGTCTCTTTGAGCATCACAACACTACCTGGTGTGTGTCCCGGAGAGATCCTCACGGTCGTTGTTTGCTTGGCTCTCCAGCATTTTTCAGCAAGTTTTCATTTGCACGGAGCTTTTTCGAAGTGGCAAATCGGGTTTCCATAAATGGGGGTACCCCAAACTGGATGGTCTATAATGGACAATCCTATTAAGATGGATAATTTGGGGGTACCCGTACCCCATTTTTAGGAATCCCCCAAATAGCATCAATGGTTTGAATTGCAAAGTCTATCAGCTGATTTGGGACCTGTTATAGGTTCAAAGCCATCCCCACTTTCACAAATGCTGCATCATTGATTCCAGAATGTCAAAAGCACTACTCGTATCTGCTAAGCATGAGGAAGGGTGATGAAATTATATAATATGTTATAATATGTACAAAAAACAAGATCAGCCTGTACAGACTTTGGGATCACAACTACTTTTCCAGGTAGAGGTGCCTCGTTTCTTGTTATGTTTCTGAGATTTTCTGAGGTTTAACCTTGGGGGTCTTGATTATGTAGCTAATCTGGCTGACCCAGGGTAGAATAATGCTTGTTTTTACTAAAAATGTCACAAAAGCCTCGGAGGCCTTGATCGTGTACAGTTGAATTCTTCTTGGGGGTCCTGATTATATATAGGAAAAACCCTCTATAGCTTGGGGGTTCTGATTATATACCCATAGAATCAGACACCCCAACCCTTTAGGTGAATTCCCAAGGGGATAATGTGTATATATATATATACACACATAATTATATAGTCCGTTCTCCAGAGATCAATTGTTCAAAGGATGGTGTAAAGAAACGCTCGGAAGTGAAACTTACGTTGATGTAGACGTTGCGTTCACATTTCGTTCACATTGCGTTCAAATAAGTTCAAAGTGTATCAAAATGTGTTCAAGTTGCGGTCAGCGTATCCTTCGGGGCAACAACAACCGCTCACGAATGTAAAAAAGATACACAACGAGTTTTGGAGCGTCGAAATTCACAAACGTGGAAAAAGCACGTGGAGAAAGCAAGCGAAAAGGCAATCTTTTGAGAATGGACTGATTCGCAGTCGGCTTATCAATGGATGTTTGATGATTTTTGATGATTTTTGTCAGGTGTGGATTGTTCGATTGGCGCTGCTGCCACTGGCGAATTCCATGCTCTGGGTGATGCTTGCAAATCTGGGCTGCTCTATTTGCATGAGACTTCGCCTCCAGAGGCGAATCTTAAACCATCCAGGCGCCGGGACTCACCAAATAGATCCCGCACTGAACCAGAGGTTTCTGGGGAGGGTAGTGTATTTAATATATATTTTAATATTTGGGGGAAGGGATTATTCGATCTTGTGGCTGTGCGCAGTTGTTGCAGTTGTTGCAGTTGTTTCTTCTCCTTGGAATTCAACGAGGTGACTTGGGGACGGTGGCGGAGCAGTTGGTCACGGTAGACTCTCGATTGAAATCTGGCATTCCATTTCCACCAAGAAATGTGGTAAATCGTAAACCCAAGTAATGAAACCTGGTTCTGATGTTTTCTGGGAACATAAATGGTGACTGGTTTATGAAATTGGCATACAACTTTTGTTATTTGACCATGCTACTTGTATTTATATGCCGTTAATGAAGCTAGCTAAAAACCACAGGATTCCACTTGATACCCAGCTACTGATGTCTCGAGGTGAACGTTAATATCTCCCAGGAGGGTCTCCCCCAATTGGCACCGAGCGTTGCAAGACATTTGGTCTAAGGATTTGGCTGTCCTATCATTGTGCTGCGTCACTTGGTTATGTGCACAGATGCTTGGCTTCACTCGACCGCTGAATGAAGCAAACTGCCAGCATGTCGCGGTTGGATGCGGTTGGTCCTTTTGGGTTCTATCCATCCCCAAATTGCCAGGATTGCCATGGGTTACAATGCAGATCAACAGATGGAGACGCAAGAACTGAAAGCAGAGAGCAATGCTTGCGCCTCCCTGTTCCTTGGAAGGTTACCAGTAGTGTCACTAGTGGATACATGTAAGTACCAAATTGAACCAGTATTGACGGTTGTTATCCGCTTTGATTATTATCCATTTGCCTTCTTGCAATCTAGCAGGAAACGGTTCCTCCAATTCAGGTGCAGGTCCAGTAGTTGGTCATGCAAACGGAATATCCATGGTGAAAAATTGGAAAAAGTACCGTGCTGAGCCCAAGCCAAGCAAGGTTGGCCACCATTTGTGATGCTCATTTCTTCTTGAACAAGCAGCTGAACTTCGAGCAGCACGAGCGCACCCTCTCGTCCATTTTGGTGCAGTCGAGCCACACCAAGGATCGGTCCTTTGCACCTCGAATGAAGTGCTATAGGTGGAAAATATGGGAATTATGAACGAGGCTACCCTCGTTTTTAAAGGGTTAGTTCTTAAACGGTTCATATGGTGAGGGTTTTGCAAATTCTCATTGTTATTTTCATGTATTTTCCCAATTTTGAATTATGTGGAAATAGTGTCTCCAGAGACAGCTCTGCAAGCAGCGAATCCAAAACAGAGCAGCCATCCAAAACAGAGGCACCGCGGGCTGAAAAGCACACGCGCCAACACATGCAGGAAGGGATTTGCTGCTGCGCAGCCGTAGAAAAAATGAAAAAATAGATCAAAACGTTACATAAAAGGTTGGCAGACAACAAGGCCAGAGAGTCAATAGCTCAGTTGGTAGAGCGTCAGCCTAGCAAGCGGGCGGTTGGAATTGCAATCCCTACGGGCCTCTTGCACTGCGTGGAACATACATGGTTTCAGCTTTAGCTTTACTTGAGTTTTCTTTATCTGCAGTACATGAGTTGGATGTTCCCGCTCATGTATCCGTCCAACCAGGTCTAAAAAAAAATATTTGATCATCTTTGGTATATTTATACCCGTTAAAGGGGAACAAGAACCAGTGGCTAGAATTCCCGGGCACCCTAGGGTTCTTATTTCAATTAACTGACAGAAAGGGTTGAATCCAGCAATCCAGCCCTTGAAGTTCTTTTTGCAGTGGGTTCTTAAACAGTGGTTTCACCCTACTCAGTTGTAGCCAACCTCACTGATGCGATTTGATGTATGGTACAGTACTTGGCTTTTGGTACTTCCATGTACTTCCAATAAGTGATCGATGTTTTTTCAATTTCCTGGCTTCGAACTTGACACATATGAACCGTTATATCGTTATTGTGTTTTCAGGAAAAGTCCAAGACCTACAAGCATCGATGGCTGAGCCATGATCAAGGAAGCCAGATCTATAGTCACGATTGTCACTATGTAAACGGTGGTGAACCATGTTTATGATATTCTACGATATTCTACGTTTAGTCATGTTCAGTCTTTCATGTCTTTCATTGTTTAGATTTGGTCTTCCTCACCATTGTTCTCAATCGTTCACCCTGTATATAAATACACATGGTTGCGGCTCAAATTTAAGGTCACGATCCATGCACCTGATCCATGTCGCAGGTGACCGATCTATAGGTATGGATCACCGCGGAATGATCATGAATGATCCATATCCTTTTTTTGAGCCACGGCCATTGAGAATTATAGGTATTCTATAACATATACATAATTATATTTATACATATTTAATACTGTATATACTGTATATGATTTGTTTGCAATATTCATGGATGTTCCTCGAAACATAGCGGGGCAACACCCATTTTTTCTGGGTATCCAAATTGGACGGCCTTCGCCGAGGCACAGTTCTTGGCAACGCCACAAGATCAGGAACGTTTCGTGCGGACAGCTGAACTCGCCGGAGCCAACCACTCACCTTTGGCGCAGGTGTGGCATTCGGAGGATCATTTGTGCGACTGGTGAAAAGTTGGATCATCCCCGGCGGAATGGTCATCAACCCATTAATTAAATTAATGCATAGGGGTTAATAGCTATACATAAATACCCCGCATAAAGGATTCCCAAGATGGGATGGATGATCATGAACCATACGTCATATTTTGACAGTTTTTGACCAGGCACATATCCTATTAATCAATCATACCATGTCATATATTGGTGTGTGCCTGAAAATATCTTAAAATAGATTACACCAAATGGTTGCTGATCATGTTCCCCATTAATATCCATTAATATGTTTATGGGCGTGGGTATTTTGCACCTCTTCAGTGCACATTGAGACATTTACTTGTGCCGCTTGTGCCGTGTATAAAAGTTGCATTCTCATGTTGGTACCAATCAGTGTGTCAACTTAGTTTCGGGTAGGTAATGTTTTCTTTTGCCATTGTTTGCTGTCATTCTATTTTGATTTCGGAACAAAATTAGCTTGACACTTTAGTCATTTAAGTTCATGCTCAATCGCTTAAATACTGAAGCAACATTAACCAACTATTGATTAATTACTTGAAAAATCCTTGCAGTAGTTCTTGCGAGTGGGTTGCATGATCTCATTGCCAGGTGATGCACGTTGGAATGCGGGACGGCCTTGGGAACGTGATTCCAGTGCAGGTTTTTCACATCGCACTTTTTGACTTAAAGGGCGAGGCAAGGCATTTGGTTGGCGTGCGCCACTTGCCTTTAATTGAATGGCATTGGCTTTTGATTTACGCAGTTCGCAACCCGAAGATTCAATATGTGCAACCTTAAAATTGTGAATTTGCAGCATTTTGCAGCCGCATAAATCTGGAATTCAAAAAGATTTGGCAGCCCCCAGCTGCCCCGGCGCCAAAGCCAGTGCCCACTTTAGCACTTTTCCGTGCGTGGCCTAGATCGCACCAAGGTGAATATGGCGATCAAGTCCTTTGTGCCCTTGACTTGTGCTGGCAAAGATTATTCAAGGGTCTTCGGATGTTTAATATATGATACCGATACCAGATATACTGCCCGGCCCATGCCCGGGCGGAAGTTTCAAAAAAATGGAACGGCTATAAGAAATCAATGGCCTACAGGATTTGTTTGAGATGCAGAAGCAATGAAGTGTTGAAGTTGTGAGGTGCATCGATGAGCAAACGGTCGTTGAGATGCTAATAAAATTACATGGAAAAATCCATGCACAACTGACCGAATGAACCACTGAATCAATGAAACAGTGAACCAATGAAGCAACGAAGCAATGAATCAATGAATGAATGAACCCATGACCACATGAATGAATGAAATGAAATGAAATGAAATGAAATGAAATGAAATGAATGAAATGAATGAATGAATGAATGAATGAGTGAATGAATGAAATGAATGAATGAATGAATGAGTGAGTGAGTGAGTGAATGAATGAATGAGTGAGTGAATGAATGAATGAATGGAATGGAATGGAATGGAATGCATGAATGAATGAATGGACTGGAATGGAATGAATGAATGAATGAAATGAATGAAATGAAATTAAATGAAATGAAATGACATGACATGACATGACATGAATGAATGAATGGAATGGAATGGAATGGAATGGAATGCATGAATGAATGAATGGACTGGAATGGAATGAATGAATGAATGGAATGGAATGGAATGGAATGGAATGAATGAATGAATGAATGAATGAAATGAATGAATGAAATGAATGAATGAATGAATGAAATGAAATGAAATGAATGAATGAATGAATGAATGAAAGAATGAATGAATGAATGAATGAAATGAAATGAAATGAAATGAAATGAATGAATGAATGAATGAAATGAATGAATGAATGAATGAAATGAAATGAAATGAAATGAAATGAAATG
>Ga0126342_10009877_pt1 | contig 17086 bp, 18 predicted proteins | sample Cyp1metagenome_FD_92528 | JGI IMG/M metagenome (GOLD analysis project Ga0126342, IMG submission 92528) | Coral microbial communities from Lord Howe Island, Old Settlement Bay, Australia - Cyphastrea 1 metagenome | ecosystem: Host-associated > Invertebrates > Cnidaria > Coral ... | reverse complement strand
CTGTGAAAAAGCTGCTCTGTGTAAAAGGCTTCTCTGTGTAAAAGCCTCTGTGTGTGCAAGCTTCTCTGTGTCAAGACTTCTTTGTGTAAAGATTTCTCTGTGTAAAAACTACTCTGTGTAAAAGCTTCTGTGTGTAAAAGCCTTCCTGTGTAAACGCCTCCGCGTGTAAAGACTCCTCTGTGTAAAACCGTCTGTGTGTAAAAGCTCCTTTGTGTAAAGGGTTTTTTTTGTGTAAAAGCTCCTGTGTGTAAAAGCTTCTGTGTGTAAAAGCTTCTGTGTGTAAAAGTTTCTGTGTGTAAAAGCTTCTGTGTGTAAAAGTTTCTGTGTGTACGTATAAAAAATCCTTCTGTAAAAGCTTCTGTGTATAAAAGCTCCCCGGTGTGTACAAGCTTCGCTGCGTAAAAGCTGCTCTATGTCTGTAAAAGTTCTGTGCGCCGTAAAGTTGTCTGTGTGTAAAACCTTCTGTGTGTGAACGCGTCTGTGTGTACAAGGTTCTGTGTGCAAAAGCTCCTCTGTGTAAAGACTTCTCTGTGTAAACGCGTCTGTTCGTAAAGGCTCCTCTGTGTAAAGACTTCTCTGTGTAAACGCGTCTTTGCGTAAAAGCTTCTCTGTGTAAGACTTCTCTGGGTAAAAGCTACTTTGTGCAAAAGGTTCTGTGCGTAAAAGGCTTCTGTGTGCAAAAGCTCCTCTGTGTAAAGGCTTCTCTGTGTAAACGCGTCTGTGCGCAAAAGCTCCTCTGTGTAAGACTTGACGGTGTAACAAGCTTCTGTGTGCGAAAGTTGCCTTGTGCAAAAGCTCCTGTGAGTAAAAACTTCTCTGTGTAAAGGCTTTTTTGTGTAAAAGCTTCTGTGTGTACAAGCTGCTCTGTGGAAAAGTTTCTGTGCGCCGAAAGAGCCTCTATTTGTAAAACCCTCTGTCTGTGTGTAAACGTGTCTGTGTGTAAAAGCTTCTGTGTGTAAATTCCTTTGTGTGTAAGGACTTCTCTGTGTAAAAACTCTCTGTGTCAAGACTTCTCTGTATAAAAGGCTTCTCTCTGTAGAAGCCTTTGTGTGTGTACAGTGTACAGGCTTCTCTGTGTCAAGACTTCTCTTTGTAAAGACTTCTCTGAACTTCTCTGTGTAACAGCTACTCTGTGCAAAAAAGCGTCTGTGCATAAGGGCTTCTGTGTGTAAACGCATCCTTGTGTCAAGACTCCTCTGTGTAAACGCGTTTGTGTGTCAAAGTTTCTGTGTAAAGGCTTTTTTGTGTAAAAACTTCCGAGTGAAAAAGCTTCTGTGTGTAAGAGCTTCTCTGTGTAAAGGCTTTCCCGTGCAGAAGCTTCTGTGTGTAAAAGCTTCTGTGTGTAAAAGCTTCTGTGTGTAAAAGCTTCTGTGTGTAAAAGCTTCTGTGTGTAAAGCTCCTCTGTGCGTAAACGTTTTTTGTGTGTAAAAACTTTGTGTGCAAAAACTCCTCCGTGTAAAGACTTATCTGTGCAAACCTGTCTGTGCGTAAAAGCTCCTCTGTGTAAGACTTCTCGGTGTAAAAAGCTTCTGTCTGTGAAAGTTTCTGTGTGTAAAAGCTTTCCTGTGTAAAAGTTTCCTTGTGCAAAAGCCTCTGTGTGTAAAAACTTCTCTCTGTAAAGGCTTTTTTGTGTAATAGCTTCTGTGCGTAAAAGCTGCTCCGTGTAAAAGTTTCAGTGCGCCGTAAACGCTTCTGTGTTCAAAAAACTTCTGTGTAAAAAACGCGTCTGTGTTTAAAAGTTTCTGTGTGCAAAAGCTCCTCTGTGTAAAAGCTACTCTGCGTAAAAGCTTCTGTGCGTGGAGGCTTCTGTGTGTAAACACTCCTGTGTAAACGCGTCTGTGTGTAAAAGCTTCTGCGCGTAAAAGTTTCTGTAGTGTAAACGCTTTTTTCTGTAAAAACTTCTGTGTGTAAGAGCTTGTCTGTGTACAATGTAAAGGCTTTCCGAAGTAAAAGCTTCTGTGTCTAAAAGCTTCCGTGTGTAAACCGTCGGTGTGCAAACGTTTCTGTGTAAAAACTGCTCTGTGTAAAAGTATCTTTGTGTACAAGCGTCTGTGTGTAAAAGCTCCTCTGTGCGTACAAGCTTCTAGGTGTAAAATCTCCTCTGTGTAAAGACTTCCTTGTGTCAAAGCCTCTGCGTGCACAAGCTTTTCCAGGAAAAAGCTCCGCTGTGAAAAAGCTGCTCTGTGTAAAAGGCTTCTCTGTGTAAAAGCCTCTGTGTGTGCAAGCTTCTCTGTGTCAAGACTATGACTACTCTGTATAAAGACTTCTCTGTGTAAAAGCTTCTGTGTGTAAAACCTTTCCTGTGTAAAAGTTTCTCTGTGTAAAAGGTTCTGTGTGTAAAGTCCTCTTTGTGTACAAACTTCTCTGTGTAAAAGATCCGCCGTGTAAAGCTCCTCTGTGTAAAGCTCCTCTGTGTAAAAGCTGCTCTGTGTAAAAACCCGCGCCAACAACAGCTCCGCATTTTCAGTGCCGCTCCCTCCCAGCAGAGCTCTTCCCAAGGTATTTCCCCACCTGTCCGTTCACGCTGATGCATATCCTATGCTTGGGTTGTCGTTTAGTTTGCCTCGCCACAAAGGGAGCGAAAACCAAGCATCGACGGACAGAACGCCGAGCAAAATGAAAACCCCTCCGGCAAAGAACTTTTTCCCATGCATGTCCGGCATGTCCCTTTGCCCAGCGCTTAGCACCGTTTGAGAAGTCTTTGGCACCAGTCTTTCGGGACAATAGCGTTGATGGAATTTGTCCTGAAAATCCGTACCAGCAGCTTCGTTCTTTTAGTCTCGCTCCCTGCCAACGAAGCTATGCATGTCCCATGGCCCAGGGTTTGGAAACTTTGGCAGGTCTTGGGCGCACAGTTTTTCGGAACAATCGTATTGATGAAATTTGTCTCCTGAAAAACCCGTGCCAACAGCAGTGCATTTTTAGTGTCGCTCCCTGCCAACGAAACTATGCATGTCCCATCGCCCAACGATTGCAAACCACTTGAAAAGTCTTGGGCGCGCAATTTTTCGGGACAATGGCATTGTCCTGAAAACCCGAGCTCTCCCCAAGCTATTTCCCACGGTTTCCCCTCCGTCCACCCTGTCGTCGCTTCCGTCTCGCTCCTTCCCCACGGAAGCTCTCCCCAAGCTATTTCCCACGGTTTCCCTTCCCTCCACCCTGTCATCGCTTCCATCTCGCTCCTGGTCCTTCCCAACGGAGCTCTCCCCAAGCTATTTCCCACGGCTTCCCCTCCGTCCACCCGCTCTCCCCAAGCTATTTCCCATGGTTAGCTTTCCGTCCACCCTCTGGTCGCTTCCGTATCGCTCCTTCCCCACGGAGCTCTCCCCAAGCTATTTCCCACGGCTTCCCCTCCGTCCACCCTCTCATCACTTCCGTATCGCTCCCTCGCGGCAAGTGCAACTAAACGAGAACCCAAGCATCGGAGATGCTTTTGGGAAAAATATTGCAAAATTGAATCAATTGCACAGTGACCACAACGAAAGGGAACAGAGTGGCTTGGAACGGTATGGTTTGTTCTAATTGTATGGCCACTTGTTCATAGCGTGTATGGTCTGTGTGGAGCGTGTATATGGCAACAGCCACTTCCTTCTGCACACCTCTGGCGCAGGCTGCGCTGAGCCCAAACTTCGCAGTTGGCCCTGGGACGGAGTTCAAGCATGTTCAAGCTAACTCCATGAAGCGCACGAAACATCACAAAACAAGATTTACAGAAACACTTTAAAAAGCTGCTGCAATAATCTGCCGTTGCAGTGCATTTTTGCACTAGTCTTACTCTGATGCAAGAAGCATAGCGCTTTTGATTGAACGTTCGAGTGTGCAAGCTGTTAAACGCAACTTCACCTTTGGACCAACTGGACACTGCTAGACATTCTTTTCCATTCCCTTCCATATCTTCCATATTCTTCCATTCTCTTTATCTCTTCATCTTCCACATCCCCTCTTTTTCCATCCCCTCTTTTCAATTCTTTTCATCCCTGTTTCTTCGCTATTCGATGTCTCGATGTCTCGATGTCTCGATGTCTCACGGCCTCGTGGTGAGCCTCGTGTGGCACCGGTACTCGAAAGTCTTCAGCAGAAGGCGCCCAAGCGTTGTACCTCGCGAAAGCACGTGAAAAATCACATGCAACGTAATGCAACGTAATGCAACGTCGCATCAAGCGTCAAAACGCCGCCTGAAATCTGTTGGAATCTTAGGTCGATTAGGTCGATCGGATTCTTTCCCAGTCATTGGGATTGCCTTTCCTGGTCGGACAAAGAATTGTCTGTGAGAGAGAGAGAGAGAGAAAAAAAAAAACGGCTCATTTGTGAACTCACACACTTCGAATTCGTTGGGTCTAGTGAAAGGTCCGCTGCGCACGGGCTCTTCTGCACCGTGCCAGTAGCAGTCCTGGCACGAAAGGCAGCATATGGCAGCATGATCGAAATGGCAATCATGCTCAGACGGAAATCATGAGCGGTTCAAACAACTGAAGTGTCCATTTCCCTTGCAAAATGCGAGACCAAAGCAGTGCTCACTTGACTTGCTGCCTGAAATGCATTAAAAAGGAAAAGTCAAAGTTGCATGCAGCTAATGGCTCTCGAATCCTTCGAGCGCTAGGTCTAGGATGGTCTAGGCAGATTCTGAATTCAGCAATAAAACTTGGCTCGGCTTTCCCGTGACCTGAGACTCTGAGCAATGGTTGTGTCACCTTCCATGGTGAAGGTCGCCTTGGTGTTCCAGCCCGTGCCCGTGCTCATCAGTGTGAGGTTTGAATCAGTTTGAATCAGTTTGAACATCAAAAAAAACTAACTTTCAAGTAATTAGATTCTTCCATCGCTCCCCAGCACAGGGCTCCATCTGCTGCTTCTTTGTGTGCATCAGTGCTGTGTCGTCGCAGATCGCCGTTGAGGCTCTTGCCAAGAGTGCGAAGCCGGCTGAGACCAAAAATGGCCCGAAAAAGAACTCTTCCAGAATCACAACCAGAGCAGCCTGACCAGCACAAGCTGCAGGCGAGGCATCTGACTGAGACAAGTTGGATGACAAATGAAACTCCTGGATGCGTTGACACGATGACTGCAAACTAAATGCCAATGGCAGTGCAGAAAAACATCACGATATTCCATTGTCAGAGCCCTCTCTGCTGTCTACCAGGGCCCCGTGCTGCAGCCCACGTATCGGAATCTGCTTGAGTCACGGTGGCGAAGAACACCATTATGATGTAGGTAGAGATCACCAAGACCTGAACGCGTTGATCAAATTTTGTCAAAGTTTCCAGTCTCCAGTCCGCTTCGACTGAACGGAAGGCAGGTGCAAACATGAAAACAGGTTTTCTTGAAGAGCATGGAGAAACAAGGAAAATGGCTTCCTCAACTCTAGAAGGGCCACAGTGCATCTTGCCAATCTATCACATCAAGACTGATGCGCACTGGATGACTTTCAACAAAATCGTAAATCGAAAACATAGGGCATGTGATGCTCAGCTCCCAAATGTTCCAAGTCAAACACTGACAGATACACTTCCTATCTAAACCCTGAGCTGAATCTCTTAGCAGTCGTATCCGTTGTAACAGCCTGACCCAAACTTGTGAGCTTTGTCAAACAGAAAACTACATGGAAGACATGGAAGCAGCTGAAGACTAAGGATGCTAAGGATGGTGCCAAGACAACGATGGCCTCGGCAACAAGAAAGTCAGGGAAATCGAGCAAAGTGAAGAAAATCAACCCAGATCTGGCCCGTTTGTGGTTTCCTTCTTCACGCATTGTTTGGATTAGATATGAGGATTGAGAAGATTCACCTTAAAACTGTCTGGGTCAGGGAAGTATATACATTGTATATATATATATATATATTATACATTATAATTATGTATATATATATATACATAGATACGATTATGTATGTATGTATGTATGTATGTATGTATGTAGGTAGGTAGGTAGGTAGGTAGGTATGTAGGTATGTAGGTATGTAGGTATGTAGGTATGTAGGTAGGTAGGTAGGTAGGTATGTAGGTATGTAGGTATGTAGGTATGTAGGTATGTAGGTAGGTAGGTAGGTATGTATGTATGTATGTATGTATGTGTATGTGTGTGTGTACATGTGTCTGCATAGGTTGCCATGTGCTGCCAACGGACCCAAAAGAGGGCATTCCGTACGCGCCATTCCTTCACCTTCAGCTGAAGGCCCACGTTGCTCCGAGCAGACTTGAAGTTCTGCTTCCTGCCAATCAACGAGAGTGAAATCGATTGAAAGTTCATATATACGTCAAGCCTCTGCAAGTCAGTGACTGGATGCCTTCTGGTTCCGGGCCGTCCTCAGGCTGTTCAGTCCATAGAGGACGAAGTCGCCAACAAAGGCCGCAGCGAATCCAAGTACCACTGTGAGTCCAAGACCGCCTCCTTCAATACCTTAGGAAGGAGGCAACAGAAATCAACAGAACAGGTTTAATGAACAGGTCCATGGAAGATAGAACTGTGATGACAGCTTCGTCTATGACAGCTTTGTCTATGACAGCATTGTCTTCACCATTTGTTGCATGGTGTGCCAGAAAGGGCATCCTATTTTGAGACTCCCAACTGCTGAACCAACTTGTGAAGAGATCACACAATATCACACACACCCAATTCCTCTGCCAGGTGGCATGTAGCTTCAGAGTCGTTGCCTTCCAATGCAAAAGAAGGTGCTCAGAGAAATGCTTGAAAATGTGCACTTTCTCTGACTGGACATAGTTCTTTGAGGGTACACTGAAGACTTTGAGGGATAAGCACTGGAAAAATTCAATTTGGGATGGACCTCGTCTTGAGCATCTTAAATGCAGGTCCTCGATACATGTTTAAAATGTAATGTATTGACTATGTACCAGGGACAAAACATGGTACACGGGCTATGGTCATCCGACCATTCTTGGGAATCCTCATTATGTTGTTAATTGCAATTGTATACCTACAGTACTAGTGGTATGATAATGTACCAACATATGCGTTAAACCTAATCCAACTTTTGACCATGGCAAATATTTAAGAATTTCTATATGCATTCGTGTGTTCACAAAGTTCTGATTTCGAACTGTGCACAGTTCACAATTCGACCATTTCGGGCCGCTTTGACAGATTTGACAAAGAATCACCTTTGGACCAAGCCTTTTCCCTGCTGGAAGCTGATGATTTGGCTGTCAAATGTTGTGGGAAGTATAGTAGAAGAGGCAAGCATTAATGCAACTAAATGTGCAAAATTTTGAGGCAGATTGTGCAAGGATGTTGAAGGGGTGGGGAAACCTCCTTGCCTCACGCACTAAAATCAACAGGCTGCTGCTCACTGGCACACGCTTGAGTAGCCAACTCCGGTCACTTGAGTTTGCAAACTCAAGCTTTGCTGCACGTGGCTGTTCAAACATGTTCAAACTATTTTCTTTTGCAAAGTTCCTGGCTGTGTCCTTTTTTTGTGTGTGACTGCAAAAGAGTAAGCCCTGATGAAGACTAGGGACAGCTGGAATGTGCGAATTCTCTGCAAAGTGTGGAAGAAAGAGTAGCGTAGCGGTACCAGAGCAGTACCTGAAAAGTTCCTACAAAATCTCAAAGTCATACTGGAAGCGTCCCGCCTCTGGCACTACCCTGAAAGAACAGCGCAGCAAGTCCACACGAGAGCAAAATCTTCGTGAAGATCAACTTAGCGTGGCTGGTGAGATGCCTGTTTGAGGAATAGGATCCCAAAATGCCGCATTCCAGGTGCAACATCTGACATGACTTACAATGGAGGGTTCAGGGTGAAAAAAAAGGCACAGCTTTAACCATAATCCTATTGGGTCTGCCAGGCGAAATCTGTAAGCCTGAGGTTCAAACCACTACTCTGGATGTACCTTTCAGTACCAAATGCTTTTCTGACAAAGCTTGAACACTTCACTTCTGCACAAATGCTGAACACACCAAATCACTGATCGAACCAATTCTTCGTTTGGCATGATCTGTGCAAATTAATACATGATTGAACAGCGTGTCACTCAGGATGTAAAGCTTGCTAGAGAAGGTGAAATCTACCTTGCTAAGCACTCAGACCATTAGGCTCCATTACGCCCCTGTATTGGATTCTTCTTGGTTCTCGTAAGTTCTTTTAAGGCTGAATAATACCAATGATACTACTGCATACTAATGCGTACTAATGCATACTAATGCATACTAATGCATACTAATGCTCCAGTGGATCTCACTGGCGCCATCCTTCTTTGCCATGCTTCGTACATCTTCTTACATCTTCTTACCACTAGCTTGGGCAAATCTGACCCCAGAGGGCACGTGAGATGACCAGACTTGCATGACCGGCACTCAATGCTCGATGTACCGCAGGGAACAGCAATAGCATTCGCGCCAGCCAATTGGCCTGGGGCTTTTGCAATGCTTTGCAGGTTGTACAACTTGGAATCTTAGCACAGCAATTTTAACAAAATGAGAAAAAATTGACTTTTCAAGTGGCTTGAAGTGGCTTGAAGTGGCTTGGCAACGACAAAACAGAAGCTGAATAGAACCCTGGACCTCGAGGAAGAGGTTGGTGGCACGACCAAGACCTTCGGAAACGTTGACTGCCTGAAGAGGCGCTGCCAACGGCACAGTGAAAGGAGCCAAAAAGTGTTGACAACTCAAAGGAGCTGTTTTGATGGGACCTTCTCAAATGTTCAATTTGTTGGTTTGAACAGTAAAATCTCATACGTGATATGTGTATGTATATATTGCATACATATATATATATATACAATTATATAGTGTGTGTGTGTCGGTACTTGAATTCAAGACTTTTTGTATGCAGTGCGGCCTTGGTTCAGGGTCGAAAGTAACCCTGTACAACATATATATATATTATATATATATACACACATCATACATACATGCGGGAAGTTTGAGCTTGAATGGTCCTTCGATCACCTGAAAAAAATGTCACCTAGGGTTACACACCACCCAGACTCTCTGGGCAGAATTTACAAATCATGCAACTGGCCATATTGCCAAGATCCCCTTGAACTCCTGCATTGCATTTGTTTTCTCCCGGCACCTGTTCTGTGAATACGAAACTGAGTCAAGGCGCATCAGCCAGTTTCATTGCAGCCACGTACAAGGGACTCTTGCCTTTCTTCAGCTCTTGTCCTTATGACGACCGAAGGAACTCTGACCAAGCAAAGCTTCAGAAAAGTTCTGATGTGGGAACTTGTGGTAGCTGTCCACTTCTTGCAACATTTCTTGCAACATCAGGACTAACCCTTCTCAAATGTCTTTAGCAGACTACAGCTTGTTTTTTTCGTGCTAGAATGGCAAATATCAGTGCACTTGCTGCACAGGGACTTTGATGTACCTAAGTAGGAAACAGCCCTTTGAACAAATACATACTCCAGGTTTGCTCCCTGGTTGAAAACTGTGTGAAGTGAGAATCAAATAAAGCAGATTTCATCGTTCAAATCCCTCCGTTAAACTTGCACAGCCCTCAAAATGTTGGCAAGTGGCCCTCTTTACTTCCAACAGTCCTGTGCAGAGACGGAGCAATGGCTATCCAAAGGAAAGCTCCAAAACGTGTTTGCAGCTTCTGGGTTTTGTGTAGCTCTTCTGCCAGTAAAAATAGCAAAAAGCGTTCTGGCACTGCTGGCTTTCCATCGTTTCATTGTCCGAACAGGCGCACCATGGCACACCTGAAGCTATGCAATTCTACATGGAATTGTGGGACTCACTCATAAGACTCATAAGTTCAAGGTCTGGGTGGATAGGATCTGAACTGGCAGTGATGTGCCACGATATATTAAGATGTTGTATGATTGTTGTACAGCCAAGTATATAGATAGATACTGTAGATACTGTAGAGTCCCACACGTATGTAATTTGTAATGGTCCATGGTATGTTATCTTCTTTTATAAAGTGTGTGTGTGTGTGTAATTCTATATCCGTTGTGACCACCCCCTCCAGCCTCACAGCAAGCGCTATTTCGAGCGACTGGCGGTCAACACCGGCCTGTCAGGAAAGCCAATGTTCGAAACTTGAACAAGAAACAGATAGAAACAGCTCTTCCAAGTTCCACTAAGCCAATCTACATCTGATTAGAAAGGATTTGTCACTACAACTCTAGAAGTCCGACTAAGTCAATTGTTTGAATTCAGGATCCCTTAGCCACTGTGATGTCCCTCTTGAAAGGAACCAGAAGTATTCTCAGAAGCCAAACTTGTAAGCATGTTGCAGCATGTCAGTATAGCGAATGTGTTGCCATGTTTTGCCTTTGTTTGGAGCTTTTCTGAGAAAATCCTCCAAAAAAACCCGCCTGCAAGGAGTGTAAGTACATCACGCAGGCCTTGCTGAAGCTCTTGGCGCGATCCTGCCGCTGCAGAAGCGGAGGCACTCGTCACTCGAGCATGTCAGTGTGGGTCGAAATTGCAAGATGAATGCGTCTGCGCATCCAACGAAATGAAGCTGCTACTCCAAGTACCCTGAAGTCCTGAAGCTGTTAACCGCAATTTGGCAGTCTATCGACCTCTAAAACTCTAAATAACCCTTCCCAATGCTCCTCCTTAGGTTCATCAACGTCATCCTGGCAAAAATTGGCTAAAACTGAAATCGGCTTTATGACCTCCTGACAAGTGAACCATCCAAGCCCCGAGGCACCAAGTACCCCAAAGAAGTGGAGCCGCTACTATCGCTGCAGTGGCTGAGCTTGCAGCCAGAAAATAATGTTTTTTTTTCAAAGCTGAGGAAATCGGTGTGCAAATAGATTTCCGATAGATCAGACACTTTGGCAATGCATCGATTGACAAATCTTTTTGATTCAAATGATAAACTCCGAATACTCGCCAGGTCTTTATAGGCCCTGCCTCCTCCTCCTCTTGCTGATCAGGGTACGTGACTGACATCAATTGTCCCATCCACCTGCGTTTCACAATCTGAAATGATCGCTTTTCAGATATTGCAACTTTCATCTCTATACAAAGCTCTCACCCGCAAGTTCCTCTGGACTTCAGCCCTGAATGGAAATGAAAAATTAGCCAAAAGTACTGCCACTGTTAAAAGTTGCGACAACGAGCTATGGGGACATCCAAATTGGCTCAAGGATGTGATGCAAAAAGTTGCAGATGAATATAGATGAATCATGAATCCACACCATTTGTATCCATTTGTCACTTTGTCAATCTGGTGTCCGTTCAGTTGAGATTTTTCCAGATTTTTCCTCCCTCTTCCCTCGCTGCCTGGTCTGGTTACGCGTGAGGTCTCGAGCGAAGGCGGCTACTACGCTGAAGAACAGGAGCATCAGAGTGGCCTTGGGTGACTTTGGGCGAGCGACTTGCGGCGCGGAGCGCAAGAAAGTGGCAAGTCGCGGCAAGTCGTGGCAAGTCGTGGCAAGTCGTGGCAAGTCGTGGCACGTGGCAAGTCGTGGCACGTGGCAAGTCTTGGCACGTGGCAAGTCACCCGGCTACTTATAACTTCGTTGGATGGAAACTATCCACAACATTATCAACATTCCAGAAGTACATCTTGTACTCAACATACTCAACACATCTCAACACATAATCAGCACCTTCCCAAAGTTTCAAAGCTCGGGTTGGACTTGGTTTGGATTCGCTTTCTCGGTGGAGACTCGGCTATCGGGCCCACAAGGCGATTGCGGAGCTGCTTGAAGACCAACTGCCTCAGGCCATGCCAGGGGCTTCCAATGTTCCAATGGGCTTCCCATACCGTCCAGTAGGGGTCCGGTAGGGGTCCCGTCCTGAAGCCGTCGAATCTTTCGTGTTTCATACTTGTGATGCTTGATTTGTTGTTTCTGCTTCTGCATTTCCATGTCTTGCTCGGAGTGGACATGCAATTCCTGAGATTTTTGTGTCTATGATGTTTTTCAGGCACCACCCAAAGCATTGTCTGGGGAGTTAATCCTTAATACCCTGAGCCAGCCTTTTCCAAGCGCTTCCATGCCCTCTGCTGAGAAGATTCCAGCCGCCCTGCCAGTAACGAATTGTCCATTATGTGAACTAATGATCACTAATGTGAAGGGAGTCTTGTGATTGTGTCCAGGCCAGATTTGAATCCGAGCTAGCAGCTTCCATTTCGTTGAGCGCAGCTACGTGCTAAGTATTCTAGAAACTGCTCCAGCACCCAGCAGTCTCCTGGTACATTTGATGATGGTCTCCACCACTTGTCCAACCTGCGGAGGTCAAGAAAAGACTGAACCATCTGAAGGCCGACACAGACCGATAGAGTCGGTAAATTCATGTGAAATTCATGTAAATTCAGAAGCATATCACTTTGATATGACGTCCGTTTGTCGGGAACAAAGTATGATCTGTTTGCTCTTGGCACAGTGCAACTCTGTTTCTACCAAAAGGCGCCTAAGGCTGTCTCCAGCGCGCCTGGTCCACAGGGCCATCAGCTACTCCATCTCCATCCCTTAGACTCACCGGAGATTCAACCAACACAGATTGAACCGATGGGTTTTTTTCATGGCTCGGTCCTTGCTTGATGCGTAAAGGGCGACAAAACCCGTCGAAGATTCAGGTGTTTTCTCACGCTGGGAGGTATGAGACTCTTTCACAGACCAGAACATCCATTGCAACGATCCAAATGTTGCATACGAACATGATACGATTCTCAAAATTAAGAGTTCCTCAGTGGTGCTGACAGAAGGACCACAATTTCAGGGCGCAAGTCATGGCAGTTGACTCTGAGCTCATCCACTCACTGCTGCTTCCACCACCGCCAATATTGGATTGTTCCTCAGATTGAAGTCGCAAATAGCTGATGAGGTTTTCAAAGCGCCAGGGTTCAAAGACAAGACACGTAGAAGAGCATTTCAACAAATAAAATATTGTTTTCACAACAGCAAAAGGAGCATGGCACCAGCACATCCTTGGCATAAGCCTGGTAAGGTCCAAACATTTCAGACTTGACGCACAGAATTCCACTGGGACTCTGACGAAATTGATGACTTGATAATCTTGTCTGTCAACCTGAAGGGCCGACAGCTCAAGCAGAAATTCTCACCGTTCGAAACCAATTCAATCTTGGCCAGGCATAAAAGTGATCCCTTGATATCCCTCTACCCTGTGTTGCCTGGCCCTGAATGACTCCAAGTTGAAGCGTATTATTCCGACTCGTTCCGACCACAACTATCTTTCAGTAATTCTATAAGACACTCAGACATCGAACCAGGAGAAGAATTCTTCTCATTCAACATTTGTGTGACTGGCCACTCTGACTCTTTCAACATTTGTGTGACGCTTTTTGGAAGGACAATATCTTCTCCAGCACATTGAATAATCCTTGAATTGTTTTTTTTCTTTGGGATCTTACAGTCCAATTCTCGCACGCAGACACTCCTCGTGTGGAAGGCAACAAGCAAAAGGCCAGCCCAGAAGTCATCGAAAGTCGGGCACCCACACTTCTGGGACATTCAAAACTCCTCCAAAGATACTCAAGTGATCCGTCTCGCAGACCAAGGGTTGCAGCCTCGCAAGCAAAAGATGACACACCCCAAGTCCCAAGTGAGTCAGGACATCCATGGCTGAGAGTACACACAGTAGTGACTCGTGACTTACGCTTGCACAAGAAAGACGGAAAATGGGGAAGTCCTGTAGCTCATAGCAATTCATAGCAGCCTTGTGCAAGGATAGAAATTATGCTGGTGGCATCTTTGGGCCAACTTTCCAGGGCTTTGTCCTATTGCTCTATGTGCAAACTGTCTAGAACTGCCGGAGAAGCACAGACTGCTGTCTGTTGGTAAGTCACCAGTACATATCGTCATGCACAAAACCAACAGGGAAGAAAAACCCAAAGGTGCGCAAAAAATACCAGCGTTGACTCTGCAACCCCGGCAGGCAGGAGATGATCGAATGCATTTGGATTTGATTGGGTTGAATTAAAGGACTGGCGGATTAAATGCATTTGTATGTTCAACCCATGTTCAACCCTAGCGGTTTGCATTGGACTCTCATTTCTGTCCGTAGTAAGCAGCACTAATCCATCGACCCTATGGTTCAAAGCTCCCTGCGTATCTGAGGAGACGTTGGTGGAAGCCACTCGCCTGTGCGGTGGAGAGGGCAAACTCAGCAAATTGAAAATCTGAAAAGCTGCATGAACACACACGGGTGAAAACAGCATCCAGTGGATCTGTGGAGCTGGACTTGGCCTCACCCCTTTTGTTGACCATCGATAGGTTGTGGTGTTGAAGAAAGCACAGGCAACGGAGGAATTGGCCTCTTCCTGTCCAATATGCCACTGAAGGCAGCTGGAACTACAATGCATTTGCGGAGTTCGGTAGAACCTAGTGCCTCTGAAATAATCAAGACTCGCTTTATTCAAGCCTCCCAAACGTTTCAGGATAACAGTGGACACTCTGCTTGAACATCCATGATGCTTACAATTTGGGATGGCCAGCATATGAAATCGAAGTGGAGGCAACAATTATATAACTGACTGATATGCTTACAATTTAGGTTCCAAATGGTTCCAATATCAGTGAAGCAATTTGCAAGGCTCGAGTTGCCCTCATTTCTTTGCCCCAGAGAAACACTTAACAAGACCCCAGCAACGACTCCTGAAAGCACACACACAAATCATGAAAATCCTCGAAAATCGGTTGAACTACAACTCTTCCACAACTCTTGGAGGCAAGGCAAGCAGGGTCAAAGTTAAATCAAAGTTAGATACTCGAATCTCCATAATCCTCCATAATCTCCTACACGGTCCTACCATGTCCTACCCCAACATACCCCTTGGCAGTCCGAAATGGTCAGCGTCATTGGCTCAGACAATTGCAAGCCTTTCGGAGAGCTTAAGGAGCGAGCCGCAAAAAAATCCCGTGGTAACAGGACTTCTTGGAAACCAGCATGAAGACTTCGTGAAGACCTTTGTTTTCTCACTAGTACATACATAAACTGCGTCTGCTGTCTTGGCAGGCTGTGCCACTGTGCATTACTGCAAACATTTTTATGATTCTATGAGACTATTCGAGATGTTTGGATTTGGATGACACTGCACAGTGACAAAGAAGCTTTTCACCAGGCCCAAGTCTGATTGAAGAAAGAGCGTGTCGAAGTGTGCCGCCGTCCCAACCTTCAAGGGGTTGGCCGTTGCTGTCATAGACAGTGATGGAAAAAGGCTGTCCCAACAGGCTGGGGCCACGCTCCTGACGATTCGATCAGAAGTTTCACATTAGATGACCTCGAACATCAAAGTCAAACGGCTAGGAGGTGGACTATATATAGTACTAGTACTAATATAGTACTGTAAACATCTATAAACCAGTATAAACTTTATAAACTACCTCAACTTCATATTGTCTTGCAAAGAGGAGCACCATGATTTCAACTGTCTTAACTGTCTTAGAGGCATCTGGCAACCACTTTCTCTGGAGCAATTCTGCGAGGAGGAACAAGTCGTTGATGGATATATATGGATATATAATGTTTTTCATTCTATCACCCTCAGGTCTTCCTCGGGAAGCTGTAATTCCCCTGCCTGTTGCTTGGGCTTAAGGTCCATATTAAATGTCCCTATATTATTCTGTACATTTCTGTACCATGTATAATCCATGTATCCCATATCACATATCTTCAAAACGGTCATGTCACCGCAGCAAGCGCCTCCGCTGTGAGGTTGTTGTCTCGAGCGTATTCCGCGGCTTTTGCCAAACCTACAGCCTGCGAATCAGACGGCTCCAACATGCTCATGCAAGTATCACGAGAACCTCGGGAAGGAGAGCTTTTGGTTCCATGGGTAGACTCGGCAGATACACGGTACACCTGGACTTGGACTGTCTTTCAAAGTCCATGTTTTTGGTACTACACAAAGCTTTGAGGATGCATCAGTCTACAAATCTACAGCCTCCGAATACACCAACTGCATGATTCCCAGTCGCCAAATATGTCACCAGCCTCGATGTCACTAGCGGCCTGTCCGCCAATCTTGCTGACGGAGATAGCCACCTAAGATGACAAAAGTCTCAATTTACAAAACAAGAAGGGCAGAAAGGAGCTATCAAAGACTACCGAATCGCGCAGGAGCAGCTCTGAAACTACTACCTCAAAAGCAAAATTCAAGATGCTAGTAGCCGCTAGCGACTCCAGTGTCAGGACAGCAGTATCCATTGCCACTTGGGCCACTTGCATCATTGATCATTAAATTTGGGTTTCAACAGTCGAAGACACCTTTCCGAAACTTCACCGTGCCAAGTTGCAGGAGCTGCACCACCGCCGCTCAGCTGGTCCAAGACCCTCAATGGTACAGCTACCTGAGCACAGAACAGCACAGATATCATTGGGCAGATGGTCCAAAGGTATCATCTGGGTATCATTGGGATCATTCACCGGGATCAGGGTCCAATAGGGTCCATTAGGCTCCTTTAGCTCTAGACTCGGCGTGTCACCGTGGTCCATGTGGTCCATATGTCACATATGTCTCTATCTGCATACATTTCGGGTCACATCGCACTGCAATGCACTGCGCTTTTACATCAACGTTCTATGGCCTTGGGAGCGAAGCTGCCGTCGCTTGTCACTGCTACGACATCAATTTGTGGCTGTCCTGGGCACAAATGCAGCTCCACTGTCAAAATACCAGGGGAAAGTCTAACGATCGCCAGCGAGGGAGACGTAATCCTCTATTAGAGGTTTCACAATCAAGGAACTTGCTGTCTACAGAACGGTTCCACTACGGAAAAAAAAAACTTTTGACCACTTCACCGCTTCTCTCCGCCCAGCTCCTTGATTTGCAGCTGCCACAAATGTCAGCAGAGCGACCTCAAGAAAACCCAAGGAACCACACAATGCACATGTATTGTTGCGACAGAACTCTGCTGTGATAGCATGAACATGATAGCATGTTTTGTTTCTTTGCTTTAGAAATCCATGCCAAACTCTTGTCAACCGTTGTGAATTGCTCCATCTTTCAAACGATGGACTGCTGGGAGAAACAATCTACAAGTATGTACTGTACCAAGCCTGAGGCAAAGTTGCCACAACTTTGAAGAACCTCCACTGACTCACCTTTCCAGTACCTGTTTGATCATCTTGATCCTATTCATATCTGTTCATATCTGTTCATATCTGTTCATATCTGTTCATATCTGTTCATATCTGTTCATATCTGTTCAT
>Ga0126342_10009876_pt1 | contig 17086 bp, 12 predicted proteins | sample Cyp1metagenome_FD_92528 | JGI IMG/M metagenome (GOLD analysis project Ga0126342, IMG submission 92528) | Coral microbial communities from Lord Howe Island, Old Settlement Bay, Australia - Cyphastrea 1 metagenome | ecosystem: Host-associated > Invertebrates > Cnidaria > Coral ... | reverse complement strand
TTCCGGGGTAGCCATTGGTATCACTTACCCAAGGAGCCCTTTACCGGAGCCAGAGCTCCGCTACCACTTTCACAAAATATGCACAGCAAACAGCACACTCAACTGTTTTACCCTTGAGCCAAAATATACATACAACACAGTGGTTGTGTGACAATTATGTGGAGGTGTAAATTTCAACAGTATATGTATATATGTATATATTATTACATAAGTAGAATATATATATAATTTTATATATACTTATATATAGGTATATATATATGTAATTATATATAGTTGTATATATATAATTATATAATTATAGATATATATATATATTAGCTACATGTAGCATACATAGATATCCATGATGCATACATGGAGGTAACATATGACCCGGTCATGTCCGAATAAATATGCAAACACATAGAGAAAAACCATACATGTAGCATCATGGAGCAATTTGGGATGGTAAAATGACCTCCAAACATTGGTGCTTCGCACAAACTGTTCCCTTCCCGCATCCACCAAATGATGGGCAAGGTCATCACTGGATTGATGTGCAGGAAAACTTTCGATGGAAACCATGGTAAAATGATTGGGTCACATACATCTGGTTGGTGGTTTCAACCTATGAGTTCGTCAGTTGGGATGATGAAATTCCCAATATATGGAAAAACAAAAATTCATGTTCCAAACCACCAACCAGACATGGTCTCCGCTGGATGTTCTCTTACATCAATGCAAGGAGATAGGGATCCAGATGATCGTTCCTGTTGGTGCATCCATCTCAGCAACATGCTGGTTGTATTGCTTCTCAGGTCAGACTTGGTAAATCCAGAACTGTTCTTTAGAAGAACAAAAATGACATAGCAAATTCTCCCTTTTGTAAAATATGTTGACACCAAGAATGAATATTGAATATTGAATCTTCATATATCTTCATATGCTAACCATTTTGAAGCCCCATTTAAGAACAACCAGCCACCAAAGCTTCGCCCATCATTCCCTCAGCCGAGCCCTGGCCTCACTTCCAGACCTCGACGAAAACCTCGATCCCCGGCCAATGGCGTTAGCTGAACTATTTTAGTGGCGTATGTATGAAATCCATATAAGTAAGCCCTTTTAAAAAATGTAGGACAAAAAAATAAGTCATTTGTTCATGTGGAATGTGAAAATAAAAACGCCAAATGGGTTGAACTCCATCAAATGGGGATAAAAGGTAACACAATAATGATTCTGGTTGAGGGGTAAACAGTGGTAAACTGTGCCATCAACCTCTACTTCGGAATGGTTTATACCACCTGTGTCTGGTAAAGTTGAGGATGGAGCAGCGATACACAGAACCTGTTTGTGTCATCCACTGGTTGACTCTTTTCCCTGTCTTTGTACTTCCATAACTATGTCCATGTACATCACGTACATCCCCCAGCCAGGCTTTGAACTTCAGTTCCTATTCATTTAATATGTTCCCCAAAGATAGACTTTCCCACCTATGGGTCACGATTTCTTATGTGTTACATGGGTCACTACTGTACCATGGTCAAGTTACATGGGATCAATCGGGTGTGGTCATCCCACAACTAGAATCCTTTAGGATCCTTTGGGTACCCTCTGGTAAACTAACATAGCTATTGAAAATTGCCATTTATAGTGAGTTTTCCCATTAAAAATGGTGATTTTCCATTGTTATGTTAGTTTACCAGAGGGTATATGAATCCCTCTTGTACTGATGATCATCCCCTGGCATTGACCATGGGATCCCCACTGTTTTCACCATGGCACATCATGAGTTTCTCTGAAAGGATGGGAACCCCGTGGGGCATCGTTTCTCCATCCTTTGATTGCATCCCAACTGGCAGCCGAGTGACGAGTCGTCGTCATCGTTTTCCTGAAGGAAAGGTCTTGGAACATCAGAAAAACTCAAAAAGGTGTATATTCTGATAGATCTTTTCTTGAAGATCGCGAACAAAAACTTGAACAACGCAAATCATACGTAGTGAACACAATACGTGTACAAATATCTACATACGCATATGGCTAAAATATGATAATTCACCAACCTGCAACAATGCCATGTGGGGATAATTCCTGTTACCAACCATTCTCCGTAGTGACCTCGTGGTGAATGGAGGGAGGGAGGGAGGGAGGGAGGGAGGGAGGGAGGGAGGGACAAATAGACAGACAGAGAGATAACATAGATAACGTAGATAACATAATTATAATTAGACAAGATAGTTCACATAGATAACATAGATGGCATAGATAAAATAGACAACCTAGATAAAATAGATAACATAGTTGGTATGGATAGCATAGATAACAAAGATAACATACAAGACAAAGATAACATAGATGACATAGATAACATAGGTGGCATAGCTAACTTGGATAAGATAGATAGGATAGACGGGATAAGATAAGATAACCAAAAAGAAAGAGAAAGAGAAGAGAAGGAATGGTAAGGTAAGGTAAGATAGATACGATAAGATCAGATAAGATCAGATAAGATACGATAAAATAAAATACGATACGGTAAGATACAATAAGATACGACAAGACACGATAAGATACGATAAGATACGATATATAGATTAGATAGGTAGATTGATTGATTCATAGATTGAAGATTGATAGATTAGATAGTTTAGATAGTTTGGATAGATTATATAGATAAATCAGATTGATCAGATAGATATAATTGCATAAATATAGATAGATACAAATAGATTAGATAGATATGGATAAATTTGATAGATTAGATAGATTGGATAGATTAGATAGGTAGGTAGGTAGGCAGGCAGGTATAGGTAGGCAGGTAGGTAGGCAGGTATAGGTAGGCAGGTAGGTAGGCAGGTAGGTAGGCAGGTAGGCAGGCAGGTAGATCAGCTCAGCCAAACTAAGCTAAACTAATCTGAAGTAAGCTAAACTGAGCTAGTTACTAAGCTTACATCAGATCAGATTAGATCATTTCATCAGATTAGATAGTCAATGGATTGGTTTAAGGGAAAATCTGCAGGAAACCTCCTGCAAATTGTTGGCAAAAATCATGGTTTCCAGTTAAGATTTCCCTTTAACCAATCCATTGAGATAGAGAAGTTTCAGATTTCCTTTTTGCGGCCTCCGCAACCTTCAGCTGCACGTTCTTCACCGTCGGAGGCCTGACAGGACCCACCTGGGCGTGAAGCGTCGGGGCGTGGCTGAAGCGTCGCGCTGGAACTGGACAGCTTGTGGGTTTAAGGATATCACATATATATATATATACATATCCCACATAGTTAATAGATAGTAGATAATTAATAGATAATAGATAATAGATAATAGATAGCAGATAATAGATAATAGATATGTATCCAAGGATAGAAATATTGTGGGATAATACATATATATATATCCAATGATATCCAATGATAGAAAAATATACATTGCATCCATTGTACATTATAATACATATGTATCATATGTATGTATACAAATAGGACCACTTTACCACTTTTTCAGAATGGATAGATATGTAGAACTTGACTCATAACCACTCGATAGATACTATATGATATGTTGATATATACAACTAACCATAGTGAAGCCAAAAAAATGTGGTAAGGGAGGAAGTTCAACTTATCGCTGCTAGAACTCTTTTTTTGATTGAAGTCGATCCAGTGCGCAAATAGTTCTATAGTACCAGTAGCGATAGAACCACTTGCAAAAATTGGCAAATTGGAGTACCTCTGGTTATTTATGGTTATTTAATATAGCTATGGATTGTTTTTAAGCGATTCTTTATCATGATTTACCGATTAAAAACTTGTGATGTTCCATAGCTACGTTGAATAACCAGAGGGTAATTCACCAAGCAATACTAACCACCCATTCGCGTGAATCGGCGGGAGGTCAATGCAATGTTCTTAGGTAACTGGGGCACAGTGAAACCACTGTTTAAGAACCTACTGCAATAAGAACTTCATGGCTGGATTGCTGGATTCAGCCCTGTCTGTCAACTAATTGAAATAAGAACCCTAGGGTGCCCTGGAATTCTAGCCACTGGTTCTTATTCCGCTTTAACGGGTGTCAATACACCAAACATTGATTATTGATATATGAAAGCAAGAAGGAAGCACGCAAGAAGCAAGCAAATCACCAGCGCCCATAAGGACTCGAACCCGACTACGGCTTGCAAGGCTGAGCACAACAGCCTGAGCCCGACACCAGCCGGAGCAACCGGACTCACTAGAGGTATCTGACTTCAGATACTGCCCTTGGCTTGTCTTTGGTTTGTCTTGGCTTGTCTTGCCTGTGCTGCCTTGTTTCCGGGCCCTAAATCAAACAAAAACTTTTCGGCGCCTGAAAAGTTGTTTCCTTCACCCCGCCTCCTTTGCAACCTAATACACGCCAAAATAAACTGTCAGGCCCTGGCATGGTGGAATATCTGGCCTATAACTCTGTTTGGAGTGCCTGCACCTAAAAAAACTTTTCGGGACCTAATTTTTGTTTTCCCCCCGCTTCCTTTGCAACCTAATACACGCCAAAAAAAAAACTTTCGAGCCCTGGCATGGTGGAATATCTGGCCTATAGCTCTGTTTGAAATGCCGGCACCTGAAAAAACTTTTCGGGACCTGAAAAGTTTTTTCTTCCCCCCGCCTCCTTTGCAACCTAATGCCACGCCAAAATGAATTTGCAAAACCCTCACCATATGAACCCCTTAAGAACTAACCCGTTAAGAACTTGAGGGTACCCTCGTTCATAATTCCCATATGTTCCACCTATAGCACTTAAGAACCCCAGGGTAGGCTGGAAAATTCTTAATCGGTTCTTATCTAACGGTTCCGCTGTAGCTGGGGTACAGTACATTGGGATATCACAGCCTCCACTCAGCAAATGGTTGTATAGTGCCCTCTGTTAGACAAACATGGCTGGCTGGGAAACTTCAATTCTTCAACGAAAGTCATCTGCAATTGGATACCGGTCTTCCACCAAGCCATATTTTGATTCTGGATGGTATCTACGTTGGATTCGCATCGCTTCGAGCAACTTGATTTTAAACCGTGATACGAAAGCCCTATTCATCAAGCCACGCTTTTCGGGATAGTCGGATAGAAATGTAGGTTCTACATAGAACGAAAACGTATGCTATCCCCAAGATGCTTGGAAATTTCACTAAATATAGCACGGCAATGTTTTCCATGAAATCCAGATGCAGCACCAAACTTATACCTTCGCATCTTAAGTGCTATTTGTCTCCGGTGCTTTTCTCCAGAAACACCTGGCGAAACATACCGTCAGACCATTCCCAGGCCTGAGCCAACCACCGTTAACCGTGATGATGGTTGTATTCATAAAAGCAAACCGCAAATCTTCGATCTCCTGAATTAGCTGTGCAGCTAGTACAGCCAAAGATGAGCGGTTTATTTCAGCCTGCACAGTCATGGTCAGTTGGTATCATCCCAATTGTTGGCTTCAAAATGTTCGAAGATGTGAAGCTACCAACAAGATCCAACAACTTCATGAAGTTACGGCAGCCGAGTTTTCCTCTCCCCAGCCATCTTCTACCCAGCCACCTGCGCTTCCGGCGGGCTATCACCCCCGCTGTTTTTCAGCACTCCATTCAGGTTGGGCGATTTCAGGTCCGGATCCTCTTCCTGCCATTTCCAACTCCCTCGTTGGTGAATTTCTGATTTAACCCATGAAAACTGGTGGTAGGTCCTGGGGATATCATGGGATATCATGGGATATCATGGGAATATTCCATACAAGGTGGTGTCACCCAGTGAAATCTGTGTTGCTTTACACACTATTGACTAGTTCGATGTATCATATCAACCATAAAACCCTGGCTATAGACTACAGTAGTTACCAGTGCAAACCAACTTCGCTAACTATGGGGCACCATAGTTAGAATAGTCAGTTCAACAATTCGAAAGATGAGTTTCCCCACTTTTGTGGACTCCAACATACTCCAAGCAATTTCAGACCCAATCCAAAGCGCCCCATCCTTGCTGCCCTTGCTGCCCTTGCCGCCCTTCTCATCATCAGAGGAGTCTGAGAAGCCTTCTTCGTCCTGAGGGGATCTGGTGATACGAACCACACTTTGCGCCCCCAAAATGGCCATTGAAAACAAGAACAGAACAATGATCAAGCAACAGACTTCGAGTAATGTATAGCTGCATAGCTAGTTTCAGATAAAACATGATAAAACCATATGGACCATATACATTGGCAGGGATCCCCTTTTTTCCGGGGGGGTTGCCCTGTTCCCAACTCACCTTCACACCAGTCGTGCCTCGTCTGAGCCTTCTTGAAAGGCCGGCAACACTGCGGCAGGGATCTGATGTACCACCGGAGCCAATTGCTGCGCCTAACGAATGGGTCAGTATCAAGAGGAGGGGTCAATGTTTCACCTGGTTGGTGGTGCAATAACCATCTTGAAAAATGATGGAGTTCGTCAATGGGAAGGATGACATCCCATATATGAAAGGGAAAATAAAAAATGTTTGAAACCACCAACCAGATTAAGTAATCATCAAGTACGAGTTGACACGCCACCTGCTGATTGGGGTTCTAGTACAAGTCACCATCATGCACCAGTTCATCAATGTTCGTCCACCGATGAACCGTTGATCCTCGTATATAACCTTTTTTGTTGAATCCCAATGTTTAGTAAATATGGTCGAGTCGCAATGTTTGCTGTTCAAATCCCATTGTTTTGCTGGTAAAAACGAATTTTGCTGCAGAAGTCCCCCTTTTGATCAGCAAATCACGGTTCAAGTTAATCCAATTTGGTTGGTCGAATCACGTATTGTTTGCTGTTGAAAATCTGATATTCATCAATTTGTAGTCCAGGAAAATATATTTTTTCTTAGTGAAATAGTGTTTTTTTTGAAATTCCTATCTTTGCTGGCTAAATCTCTATACATACTTCCTAGTTAAATCCAACGTTCTTTTGTTGAAATCCATTATGCATTGCTAAAAGTAAAAAATAGTTTGATCACAATTTTATTCCCCGCGTATGCAATATCCCATTCATTCAACTCCGATGAAATGGTTTTCGAAACAAATTCAACTGTTGAAATCTGTCCAGATCTTTTCGGGGATTGCAAACTCCCAATTGTCCTGGTTCAAATCACCATAGTCAATGCCCAACAACATCCCAAATAAATCAGAATGTTTGCTTGATCAAATCCGCACAAAACTGTGCCAGTTTGCAGTTGTAAATCTAAGTTTTCCCTGCTTCGAATCACCCTGTTTTGGTGAATTCTGGTTGTTTGACCCCCCAGGTTTTATCTGGTTGGCTGGTTTAACCCATCCCCAAAAATGTGTTTATCATCTCAACCAATCAGCCCAAGTATGGTTGAAAAGGCCAACAAAAAAAAAAACTCCAAGATTGGAGGGTTTGGAAGTGGGGCCCATGTCTGACATTGGAGATGATTTATTATAGGCTTTACCACATTGTGGTTGAACAACAAATTTGCATATCTTAGTTGGAGCTAGTTGGATGATAAACCATCATAGTTGGGTGATGATCAATATGGAGAAGACTCTCATCCAATATTCAGAGAAAAATTCACCAAGATATCTGGCTGAAATCATCTGAATTCCAATAGTTCACTAACCTGAAAATGGCTGAGTTTCCTGCCGAGGAATCATCCCCTGACTAACCATCATTCCGAAGATAGACGTGAAAAAGTAGCTCTGCTTGAAATCCATGGGGAAATGCCATCTGGGTGAATTCACCCACCTTTTTTGCCGGTGAAATCCCAGTTTTCTGGGTGAGATCGCCCGATTTTTTTCTGATAAAATCACCATCTTTGCCGGTGAAATCCCCAAATTGTCGAGGCACCGGAGCTCCCTGCACCGAGCCAAAAGCCAGACTGGCGCGTCGCGTGCCCGTGGCCGGCGCCGGTGGCGCGGGAGCGCCAGGGACGGGCACCACGCCCATCCTGCGGCGGTTCTGCCAGGGGTCGACGTGTCAATTTACTGGAGATGACTGGAGATTTAATAGTGGTGAATGGGTTTGTCTGAAAATAGTGTACCCCTACACCCAATGGTTAATGATCATTATCCCTACTAAATGGCTATAATTGGGGGTATACCCCATTTTCAGACATACCCGAATAATTCTTGGAGGGAAATGTGGTGAAACATTGGGCGCAACCTTTTCAGTTGGAGAATATATGATGATTTTGGGTTGGGATATCAGGTCAAGATTCACTGCAGACAGGAGAACTCATGGACTGCCACATCGCTTTACTGGAAGAGGTTTAATACTTAAGGTATGGGTCACAATTCAATGCCCAAAGCTGGACGATTGTAGAGTCATGCTCAAACAAATAGAAGGACTCTTGGAATATGTCCCCTCCAGTTTCCATGGAAAAAGTAAACAATACCATCCATATGGTAGGAAACAATCTGTTTAATGGACAACTACTGTTTAGTGGGTTCAATGGAAAACATGGCCCATCTTAGCCTTAATGACTTAGATATGGAAGTTGTATTTCCTCATTTATGGCGAGCTATCCAAAAGAAAAGACTAGCTCACTTTACCATTCAGAAGACTTTTTTTTCCTATCTTTCCTGCTTCAATATATTTAAGTCCCAAGTACTCGCTGGTCAAATCTCGACTGTTTGCCTTCAAATCCCAATATCTTTTCGTTTTCAGGCTTTTGTTCAGATCCCCATCAGTTTAGGAAAAGCTCAGCAAGGTGCTCAACCGGCCCTTCGGGACCCAAGCGTCATGCCCATCTGCGGCATCGGTGCCATCGGCACCATCTGCGGCATCGGCATCGGCTGCATCTGCATCGGCTGCATCTGCATCGGCTGCATCTGCATTTGTGGCGCGGGAGCAGCGGCCTTCGGAGTCATGGATCGCCCCGGGTCATTCTGCATCTGTTTGCGGGTAAATTTAGATGGATATGATGTTTTTCTAATGGATATGTTGAAGGTATACAATGTATATATATATATATATATGTGTGTGTTTAAAGTTTTTCTAAGGGACATTCCATGGATTTGTTATGCAGTTTTTTAATTGACGTTCTATGGGTCTGTTGTAGTCATGCATGTTTTTTGGGGATGTTCTATAGATATCTATAGATGTTCTATGGATATTTTTTGGACCCAACGCAGTGACATCAGTTTTAATAATCCCCGGCAATCCCCAATCCCCTTCACCAATTCACAATGGGATCCCTGGAGGTTCCCATTGCCATGGCATACATGGCATACCCGGTAGGTGTCCATGGCTGGAAAATCCCAATGGAGGTTTTTTCATGGGAAAATCATGGGGGAGTTTCGCCATGTTCATGTTTGAGTACCGGAGGGTATCTGCTCAAAAATGTTGATTCTTTCTGTGGAAATACTATCACCCAACAAGGAAGGCACTGCAGAAAAGAAAACGGAACATAGCCACCAAACATGCAAGAAGCGGGCTTGAGTCGGGAGATCCTAAGGTATGTCACAAGATCATTATGGTTTTCCTCCTATCGGCATTGCATCAGCAACGGAGAACCATAGCTAAGGAAAATAATCTGGAGTAGACACGATCGTAGTCTAAACATGTCTGCTTGATTCCAATCTTATTTTGCATAGGATATTTGTGTTTTATTGATGATTTAGATCATCATCATGTGAGCAGTGTTCAAAACTCTCTGTCTTTCCATTCTGATAGCTCACACACATTGGATTGCATAACCCCCCCGACGAATCATCAAACAACCATCATTTATCCTTTATTTCCAGTTACCCTCTGGTAAACTAACATAGCTATGGAAAATGGCCCATTTATAGATGGTTTACCTATTAAAAATGGTGATTTTCTATAGCTATGTTAGTCATTACCAGAGGGTACCCCATATGTTGATAGGTCAAATCCCAAAAAAAAATGGATTCAGAATAACGTTCTATAATCACCAAGCAGGGGTTTTTTAACCACGCAGCAAAAAAAAAAACAGCTCGGAGTCATCAAATGGGCGGATCCCCAGTGATGTCAACCAGGGGGGTACTCCTCCAGTCATTTCATCGGATACCGAATTTTTATGGTACCCTCCCAATTAATCAGCTGTTTTTACGGGGTTTGTTAATCCAGGGTTGACATGAATTTTCCATTTTCTGTTTTTTTTGTGATCTCAGAAATCCCATCCCATGAATATCCCAATCATATCCTATTCATATGGTAAACCCAATGCCATAAACCTACAAGGCCTCGGAGGGTTTATACCCACCAAGGTGCAGATCTGCCGAAGAAGGGCAAGTTATTGCCTTACGTGGCGCGGCGCGCCGTACGGCTGCGGCTGCGTCCAGAAAGAAAAGATGAAGAGAATGACGTCAGTGGCCATTTCAGGAACCTAAATTGGAGGTACCTATCATATATACATATATAATCATATATGTATATATAAGGACTGTGTCAGAGCTATGTAAGGGAATAACCCCACAAAATATGGCCTCCTACAGTAGCTCCATTTTAGGGTCCTGAAATTCCCAGCTGACCAGCTGGTGGGCTATTGAATGATGACGGGTATCCATGTCCCATTGCGTCCCGCCATCATCATTCGTGTCAACCCGTTGCTCAAATCCCCCGGTTCTTCGTTTCAAACTCATATAAATCTAACTTCTGGTAACCCCAAAAAGATCGAAAACTTCATGTGTCATCATTGTTGCTATGTACCCTTGGAAAAAATTGTGCCATACCTATGGACCTATGGCTTTTTGTTCCTTTTTTGTTCACCGTTTCCAATAGTGACATCATCACAGGCTGTCGCTGCCCGCCTCCCATCCCGATGGCTACGCTGGTGCGGCGGATGATGCCTTGGGATTTGGTCGCAGGCGATTTCGTTTTTTCTGGGGTCAAAAATGTGGGATGGGAGGTTAATGATTTCATTCATGGGATGGGATTTTTCCAAAATCATTTTCTGGGAATGATATCATTTGCATGGGATTCATGATCAAAGACAATTGATTCTATAATGTGAAATAATGTTGTGGTTATAGTTATAAATGTTAATCCCATCATGGGATTAAAACACTGGTTAATATCATTAACCTATTATTATAACCTGTCATGAATATTAATGATTGCTTCATGTTGTATGGAACTATATATATATATAACTAATATTACGAGATTATTAATGGGTGTAATATGGTGTAATCATTATCTTAGTGGAAGAATCATGGGATTATACAATGGTACATTGTATTACGTGATGAGAAAACGTTCATGATTTTATATGATTAACAAACAAAATTCTAACCAGTCATTAATCGGCAATCATGAAATGGTGTTGCGATTACTATACTACTGTGGAAAATGGGATTCATCTGAATGGGATGTATCATTACAATTTGGTAATAAGCCATATATAACCATAATCCGGTTGCTGGGCTGATGTGTGATCCATCAAAAAAATCTGGAAATATCTTTGGCATCACAATTCAACACAAGCGGATGAACCATGCACTGGCGGTTTCAATAACATACCCATCACAAATTGATACCCTCTGGTTATTTACCCATTTATAAATGATTTATGATGATTTACCTATTTAAAACGTGTGTTTTTCCAATAGACGAGTGGGTGAAGTTCATGCACCTCGCATAGTTTCTACCCCCGAAAAGGCGGAACACGATCCGATGTAAGATCAATGAGCTTGCCAACTACCCCACAATTCCAGGAACAAAATTAAAGATCGTTGAACCCATAATTGTGGTTCAACTATTAAAAAATGAGAAATTAGTTGAATTCCAGTAACTCTAGTATTCTGATGTATTCTGCTTCAACTTATTTCTCTTCTAAAAATGGTTTTGCCCTATTCCAAGAATTATGACCATGATTTTCTATTGTCTGCGCCTTTTTCAAATCTGCTTCCAGGAAAAAAACCTCGAAATCCACCGGGTCATGCCATATTTCCCCACCGAAAAAAATGGGGAAAAATGTCAGCAGAAACATTTTGCGCCTCCATCGCCGCCAGGAGTTGGTAGAGCTCCCGGCAACTGGCAGATATGAATTCCTAATGAGTTGGGTGAAATACGCTCCGAATGGTGATCAAATGTATTAAAATGCTATAATTTCGTTAGAAATAGTTAGAACTTAGAAGCAAGAATTGAGATTTCAAAGATTTCAAAGACAAAGGAGGGAGGCAACTTTTGCAACATGGTGCAACCAAACAATCATGGATGGCATCAATGGCATCAATGGCATCAGCAAAAAACAATCCTGGCAGCACCAATGGCATCAGCAAAAAACAATCCAAAAACAATCCTGGCAGCACCAGCAATACTCACCTGCCGACATTTTGGAGTCAGAAACACCGGTTCGCTGCGCACCTTATCTGGTTGATCCAGTTGCCCGCGCGATGCTTGCCGCGCTAACTTGGTGGCGTGGATGATCCAAAGATGGTGATATAAAAAACCAACAAAAATGGTGATTCGACACATTTCGACACGAAAAAGTTGTGATTTCACTGATTTAACCAATAAACATGGGCTGTGAACCAATAGAAATGATATTCAATGGATTTTCAATGGATTGAAGGGAACCAAGGGAAACTCTATGCTTGAAACCCTGGTTTTTTGCACCAAATATAACGGGGATCCTGTAGATGTTCCCTTCAACGAATTCCCATGATGGAACAAATCGAACAAATCGTTGAACATGTCAGGATATCCCTTGATTTCGGGAGCTACGAGTAAAAATTCAAAAAATAAAAACTGATACATTTGCCTGTAGGCTTCATTAAATCCTCAAATGATCCAAAATGTTTGAGTCCAAAAGACAATACAAGGAGAAACCGAAAAAAATAAACACGGGTTTGGTTTGCATACCACAAAATTGGCAGTTTGATTGGGAACCTGATGATAAACTATGGGATTTTGGGTCACACTATTTTCAGACAAACCCAAATACCGGTCAAAAATGGGGTCTGAACTCCTGGTTGCAGGAGTCTAATCAGCAAAAGATCGCTGAAAAATATTCAGCACATCCAACATGTTCCATGAAAATCCATGAAACTCCATGGATTTTAAGAAGCTTCCATCAGTCGTCCATGCGTTTTCAAATGGCAAAAAAAGTGGTGCAGTGCTTTGACCAAGCGACCCCAGGCCGTTGTGGGAGGCCGCCCGGTGTGGGATGTGTGGGAGACAGCCTGACAGGTTGGATGTTCATGGGATTCTAACGGGATTTTGATGGGTTTTATGCATAGTTAGTTAATGGGATTTTATAGGAATATCATGATGGGGATGTGACGAAAAAACTTAAACAAGAACTGACAATACCCAACCAAGACTTGGAATTTGTGAATAGGGATTTGAGGAACACAAGTGTGGATTTCAACCAATAATCTAAAGGAAATGAAAAATTGAAATCCTCCTAAATGCGGATCCCAACCAAAATGGGGACAGTGTGGTTTAGTTCGTGTTGGTTGAGAGCGGGATTCTTAATCCATGTTCACAATTCCTAGTTAAAAATAAAAAATAAAAAAAACATCTGCCTTTATATCCTCAAGTTCTGTTCCCACCGCTGAAGGTTGAATAAAGTGCTACAGCAAAGCCATTTCCCAGCGATTTGTTTAAATTCGTCTTGTCCTCGTGATAAACCGTGTTGATATATGTTGGTACATCATGAACCCATAGAAACAAAGCCATCCGAATCTGTCATTACACCACCATACAATGTTATTTTGGAACACCTTAACTCCCTAAAATCATATACGGTAACTACATTTATGTAAATATACGGACTTTTAAATATACGAACAGGTATTTTAGACTACCTCCGGGAAGGATTTCCTTGGCCCGCCCGGCCATTAAAACATATGGAACCCAATTCATTTAAACATATGGTAACTACATTTAAATATACGAACTGGTATTTCATACTACCTCCGGGGCCTCGCAGTCTGGCCCACCCTCCACATATTTAAATGTCGTTACCGTAAGTCAAGTATGCCCAAAATCCGGATGGTTTATCATCATTTTCTGGTTGGTGGTTTCAATCCCTCTGAAAAATATTAGTCAGTTGGGATGATTATTCCCAATATATGGAAAAATAAAAAACGTTCCAAACCACCAACCAGTTTTACTTTTAACAATCGCCATTTAATGAGTGTCCCCCAATTTGACCAACGCGCCTATTGCTGGCCGCCATTCCGGACATCGGCACAGCGGTCGCCACCATTGCACCCGGTTCGAACCTGCGTTTTGAAACAGGTGGTCCCTGATGTCATAGCAGGTCCCAGCCACGGTTTATGACTATATACAGTATATTATATACAGTAGTTTAACTTGAGGATTTTTTGCTGTCAACATGTTGGTCTTAGTTTACTTGTTTGTTAAACCATGTTGAACCCTAAGTAATAAACTATTTCGTACCCCAGTCAACCAAATCAATCTTACCTCATTCTACTACAGATTTGGATCTATTTGGACACTGGATGTTCTTGGCATCGGGAACACCCACCGCATCACCCAACCTGTTCAGCATCTCTTTACTTTCAGCTTGCCCTTTCAGTAAAGACTCGCCTGGCAGAGATAGAGAGCAAACAAGCGACAAACCCGCGAAGCTTGACCCCAGCATGGCCATGAAAATTTAATCATATTTCACCAACAAGATTTTCGTGTTCAACAAACGAAAATATGGATTTGACATGATTTGACATGATTTCACTACATACATAACGCGTTTTCAATCAACGTCTCATCAGTCTCATCGTTCTTTCGGGCGGCTGAGATGGAGCCCCCAGAATTCTCCATCTCAGACCTGCCCTCTGTCACGTCCAAAGCCACGTAAGTTGACTGAGAATGGGCTAAACCAGTCAGTAAAACCCAAACACAACTTCGTCATCAAACATTTGGGATGAACTTGGTAACTTAGTATTTGTATTGTTGTACTCATCCAATAAACTTCACGTTTCACAAACCTCAAGGCCTTTTCATGAATTTGCATGGCTTCCCCTCCGAAACAACATCATCTATTCCCGGCAAATTATCGTAAAAAAGCCCAATAACTCTGTACCCCTTGGGTTCACGGGGATTTTTTTTTGAAGAACCCGGTATTGCAGAAATCTGAAAGGTTCGCGACTGTTTCGGCGTGATTTCCCTTGCTTCTTCCACTTGGAATGGTGATCCAGGGGCCGGATCAAAGAATTCCCGTCAGACTAGTCACCGTTGCAGGAAAGAAGCCAAATCACTCAGCAGATCCAGGATAGTCCAGGTTTTCCTTCATTCCAAGCCATTTATCTAGATGATATGTTCCCATTTTTTCCCATCTTTTCCCATCTTTTCCCATCTTTTCCCATCTTTTCCCATCTTTTCCCATCTTTTCCCATCTTTTCCTATCTTTTCCCATCTTTTCCCATCTTTTCCCATCTTTTCCCATCTTTTCCCATCTTTTCCCATCTTTTCCCATCTTTTCCCATCTTGTCCCATCTTTGCCCATCTTTGCCCATCTTTTCCCATCTTTTCCCATTTTTTTCTCATCTTTTCCCATCTTTTCCCATCTTTTCCCATCTTTTCCCATCTTGTCCCATCTTTTCCCATCTTTTCCCATCTTTTCCCATTTTTTTCTCATCTTTTCCCATCTTTTCCCATCTTTTCCCATCTGCTGAGTGTCCCCACTTTGCTGCTGCAGCTTTTTCAAGGTCTTCTGGACATTCTTCAGCTGGTTGGGGATGTCCTGGCGATACAAATATGTCCTGAAAAAGTGCAAAAAAAAAATGTGATGCTATACCTATGTAATATATATATATATATACACTATACATAATATTGTGATATTCCAGTGTTATATGATATATATGTAATGTATCTAATATTCCAGTAAGATCATAATTCTATAGTGGTACAATGCAATGAGTCTATGATATCTACACAGAAACATGGGGAGGATCCCTGAGCCCAAAAACTTGGCGGCCAGTGGTCAAAAATGAAGTCCATTTTTATGTGGATGTCATGGGATTTAAGGGCAATTGTTCATTAGATTTTTCACTAACCAACTTGATATGATAGTTGGGTGTGTCTGAAAATTCTAAATTTCTGGGCAATTCATTGCAATTTCAATGGGGAAATGGGGTACCCTTCCATGTTCGCCTTCGCGAAGTTGCGGGGTACCCAGCTGATGACTGATCTGGGGGCCATCTTTTCCACCCGAGTGGAATACACTGGATCGGCTCATTCTGTCCCATGTCAACATGGCCAACCTGTGCTCATCCTACCCGGCAGAGACGCAATTTTTATTGATACTTCTACTGTAGCTAGGCATATCACCTCCGCTAATCAAAGATGGGTTTGCTGGAAAAATAGCCCATCTGTAGATCATGTTCCCATTGAAACCTCCATTTTCAGGGAGTTTCCAGCTAGCCATGTTTGATTACGGAAGGACTATTTCCCCATAAAAACATGCCCTTCACCACGCTTTACCCCGTCTGAGGACCAATGAGCCAGAAATTCAGCGCACTCAGATTTTTCCTTTACAACCAGCCAACTAACATCAACAAACTCTAGACATCTCCATAAATCCACTCTAGACATCTAAGGGATTGATAGTTGTCCGACTCGCACCTGGAGGGCCTCTAAGAGATTGTGGACATTGTCCAAGCCCAGCGCCCTGAGGCGCAAGGACTCGGTGTTGAAACACCCTGGTGTTCGGCAGAGTCTAGAAATCGCATTCAGATATGATATATCATGACATTACATGACATGACATTACATGACATTACACATCACATGACATGACATTACATTACATGACATGATATTACATGACATTACATGACATGACATTACATGACATGACATTACATGACATGACATTACATGACATGACATGACATTACATGACATGACATTACATGACATTACACATCACATGACATGACATTACATTACATGACATGACATTACATGACATGACATTACATGACATGACATGACATGACATTACATGACATGACATTACATGACATGACATGACATTGCATGACATGACATTACATGACATGACATGACATTACATGACATTACACATCACATGACATGACATTACATTACATGACATGACATTACATGACATGACATTACAAGACTTTACATGACATGACATTACATGACATTACATGA
>Ga0126342_10009875_pt1 | contig 17086 bp, 11 predicted proteins | sample Cyp1metagenome_FD_92528 | JGI IMG/M metagenome (GOLD analysis project Ga0126342, IMG submission 92528) | Coral microbial communities from Lord Howe Island, Old Settlement Bay, Australia - Cyphastrea 1 metagenome | ecosystem: Host-associated > Invertebrates > Cnidaria > Coral ... | reverse complement strand
CTGCAGCAAGGATGCCGAGCACAGTGCAGCTTCGAGAGCGCTCACAAAGCAAGGGTGGAAGCGTCCCGTGGATGATCCTGATGCCAGTGCTGGGAAACGGCGAAAGGATGGAAATTGGCCTTCAACTTCCCATCCGACGACGTAGACCATTCGAATTCGAATGCCGTTCGATCAGCCTCTGACCCAGGGTGTACAATGAGGTTACAGTTGATGAACGGCGTGGAGCATCAGAAATAGGACACAGATTTGAAGGGCGGGTTTTCGCCTGTGATTCAGTTGGCTTCAGCCCCACAGGAGACGATGATGACAACGCGCGAGCAAAAAAACCCTAGATGCTTTGCATGTGCAGCTCCATCGCCCTCGCCAACAGTGATAGCTTGAAAACATCATCAAATTCTGCCAAATGTTTTCTGAATTATGCATCAAGAATTCAGCGACAAATTCATAAACACATCAGCCAATTCTGAGAGATTTTTTCGAAATCAGCAGATTCCTATGGTTTTCCTGTGGCTTTTCCCATGGTTTTGTCGCTGAAATCACCATATTCACCTCCTGGCGAAGCCGCAACGCTTCGTTTCGGCTTCGCACAGGCACGCGAGGTGCAAGCCGGTGCCGAACGGCAGGCAGAGGTGCCTAGCAGTGGTACTTTGCAAGTTACCCACTGATCCACTGATGTAACTTTAGGTATTTGATGGATTTTGATGGTATGTGTAAGTCTTTTTGGTAAATGGTTGATGATGGTTGATCTTATAATCACTTCAGAGCTAGCTACTGGAATGTTTATATATATATATATATAATTATACACATGTATATTTGTAATTGCTCTTACTTGTCCATTTTGATGTTTACTTTTTGTCCAAGAGGAGAATGTCGGATCGACGCACATGCGACGCAGGAGTATCATGTGCAAGGGGAAGCACTCGAAGAGATGCGAAGGTGCACTGGGCTCAAACGGTTTGTAATATTTGTAATCCATAGATAGTTTATAATCCATATATATCCATAAGAAAACATGACAAATCATGACAAACCATTATATTTATTCCGACAAGGCACCCGAGTCCTTGCCTACTGTGGTGGTTGGTACAACGGCCACGGTTTAACCCAAATGGGCTTTAGCAATTTAGGTCCCATAGAATTCGATCAATTTCAGTATTGAATCATTTTCTTGGGTGCCCAATCAATAGTGATCTATAACTTGTCCAAAAATTATCCACATGGCTATGGCTCATGATTATTGCTGTCATCATATTTTTAAACATATTGTAATCATTGTTATAACATGTTATAACATGTTATAAATCATTATTGTTCACTAGGTATGGCTCATACTGAGTTGATATTATTTGCCTCAAAAACTGAAGTCGACCCACGCCAGGTGCCACTTGCAAGAAGCGCAGCGCTTGGCGCGGCAGCGTCGTTTGGAAATGCGCCCGGCAGCACGGTGGCTGTGGTTCTGGTTGTCTCTTGCTGCGTCTTGGGTATTCTTGAACAGTTGGGATCGATTTATATACAGATCGATATATGATAAAAAAGGAGATGGTGTTGACTATACATTCGGGATAGTTGGTCTATCATTGATGTATACTATATCATACTATATCATGATATTGACTATAGCATTAACTATACGGTAACACCCATTGATTGTGGCAGTGATCCTCCAAACTTAGACGATCAGACATAAAAAGACCAACTAGCAGCAACCACCGCACTTACATATAGCTAGCACCATAGATAATGTATAACATATAATATATATATATTTGAATGTAAATTTGTATATATATATATATATATACACATTATATGTATATATGTAATATACGCAACACACACACACATACATATATATATACACATACATATACTAAATGTATGATCTGATATACAATAGTTTGGACCGGCGTTTCGAGGCCACCAAGCGACTTTGCGAGCGCAACTGCATGAGGCCAGCGGGCCAATTTTTGGGGCCCCAATGGTGACAAAAGCGGGGAGATGGGGGTAGTTATATCATTGTTACCCTCTGGTAAATAAACAGTTTGATCCTGAAAATGATCCATTTTTAAGGGAAACTAATCTTCCACCCCGATGAATGGCAGGGTCGAACTGTTGATTTACTGGAGGGTATATATATATATATATATCATGGTAACTCCATTTTCTTCGATGATCCAAAGACTCAAACACCTTGCTGTGTTCTGGATGGTGTTCTGGTTGCGGCGACCATCGAGGTGCACCATTTAACCAGCGCAGGAGTGGCACATTGCCAGAGAAACAACCAGATCTGGCACATCCCATCCCAATGGCAATTTTTATGCAATGTTCTATTGCTGGAGGCTCTGCCCATATATCATCATCATCATCATCATCATCATCAGCTAACTATCAACTCAAACAATATCTCCAAAAACAATCAAAAACAAACCTCCGAACCATTTGATCAACTTTCATATTATCATCATCACCGAACTATTAACTATCACTCATATATATATATGTATAGATTTACAAAAGGATGCGAATTATCAAGTAACTATCAACTAACATCTATCATCAAAAAGTTATATCATCAACTTTCACATCTATCATTTTTCAGTCATTCTCATGCACTAATTATCATCAACTAAGTACCCTCTGGTAATTTAACATAGCTATTGAAAATGGCCATTTATAGTGAGTTTTCCCATTAAAAATGGTGATTTTCCATAGCTATATTAGTTTACCAGAGGGTATGAAACAGCTCCAAAACAAGGTGAGACAGCACCAGGTTCAGCAAGCCATCGGCCGTTGCAGCGGTTGCAGCGACTGCCACCGGCAAGCCCCCGGTAGCGACGGCGATCCGCCATCGCAGGCGGTGATCGAAAAGGAGCAGCCATGAGTTCTGATCATTTCACCGGGAGAATTGAAATGAGTAGCCACTGGTTATGTCAAAATAGCTATTGAAAATGGCCATCGAAATGGTGGATTTACCCATTAATAATGGTGATTTTCTATAGTTATGTTAGTTTCCCAGAGGGTAACATGAAATAACATGCCAAAAAAAACAAACTTAATGGTGATTTTTCACATCAAAAAGCGCCAGATGTTCATAGAATTTCACCATGTTTTCACCAGAAAAAGGTGGTGAATTCCTCCAAAAGACGTCGAATTCGCCAGATTGACCAGGCCTTTGGCATCCATCGCCTGAGTGAAGCCAAAGAACAGCTCCACGAGTTGCGAGGCGACTCGTGGAACCCCTTTTTTGGCATAGATTACCATAGGATACCAATCGGGGTATGGGAAATATCGTCAAATCTTACCCATGGATATCTACAAAATTGGTATATGATGATTTTTGTTTTCTATGAAAACTAGCCATCTATGGTCATAATCTTGGTAAAACCAATGCCGTAAACCATCCAGGGGTCCAAGGGGTATCTATGAATTGTATCTATGACATATCAACATCAATCAGATATTAATGTTGGTAAAGCCAATGCCATAAACTATCCCCAATTAATTATATTAACTTCCATAGATGGGTAGTAAATATCATGCCAAATGGTAGGTTTATGACATTGGGTTTCCCACATTACAAAAAATGGGGAGCCAAGGAGCTACTAAAGTTTCCCCAAAACATGATAGACGATGATGAGTAGCATCCATAGCCCCCAGTTGTTTGGATGTACACTAATGAGCAGCCAACGTTACAATTGTTTATACTTAATTTATCTGAATTTGCTTCAACAGCAGTTGTTTTTCCCTGCAGCCAACGTTATAACTGTTTACTTGGGCGACTACAACCATGTTTTTTTTCGTTTTCTTTTTTGCCAGCAAACCTTGAAGTTGATCAAGTAAACATGGTGTAAACTTTCTACCAACAAAGATGTGGATCTTTACCGGCGACACAGTATTTTTTGCCAATCCGTAGATCTGTAGATTTGTGTCATGTTCCTTTCAGTTCCTTTCTACCCGCAAAAATGAAATGTACAAATGCAATTGTGCCTTGTACCTGCATAGCAGGGTGAACTAACACATCTGGGAATTGTACGATTCAAAAAGGGGACTGACCATCTAAAGCACCATGAACATCCCATGAAATCTTCCTTTTGTTGGTTCTAAATCCCACAAAGACCCATCTAAACCACCATGAAAATCCCATCAAAACCACCATTAAATTCTTTCCAGCGCCAGGCTGCAACCTCCGCCTGCAAGAGGAGTTGCGCGAGGCGCAGCAGGCGCCGCCTCCTAAGACGCAGGCGCCGATGCGCCAGGGACGTTTGATGGGATTTTGGATGGAATTTGATGGGATTGAACTGTATATTTATCCATCAAAAAAAATGGTTTAATAGGGATGTAATGCGACTTAACCATATTTATCCATAAGGATGAGTCTAGATGAGTGGTTGAATTAGGATTTTAATGGCATTTACCGAGACCTTAATCGGGTGTCAATGGCATATTTTCTCGTTGTAAACACATCCCAAACATCCCCAGTTGCATTGTCCAAGAACTACGAATATCTCCTAATTAGATCTAAATGTGAATTCATGCTGCAGTCTTTTTGGTTGTAAAAATGAATTGTACCAACACATCTAGTTTCACTGTCCATGTCCTCCGTCTTCTGAGGACTTACCTCGCCCTGCGTGGGTGGGAGATCGACCCCAAAGAAGGCGCCAGTGGAGCCACGGTTCACGGACTGGGACTATCTACCTGGCATTTGAACTGCCACGACTATGCAAGGAGTTTGGGGCCGCTGAGGATTTTGAACAGGATATTTTGTATAGTTAACCTGGTTTTACATCCCAAGTGAGTGATTTTGATTTCGATATTTTGGATTGTCCAGGGACTCAAGACATATGTCAGCGTAGATAATTTGCCAAAGATGCCAGCAAAATTGGCTGGGTAAATCCTGATTTGTTAGTATTCTTAGTCTATTGGGTGACTTTTTGCCTGGACAATTAGCAGCCAGCAACAGACCAACAGCCAGTCAACTTTATGAGTATGGGTACTGACCATCCAATTATTGGGGTATCCAGTTTTGACCACCAGACATCCATCTATAGTTGATTTAGATTTACCTATTATTGACCTATTAAAAGTGGTGATGTTCCATTATGTTATGTTAGTTTTACCAAAGGGTATCAACCATCAAATGCGGGAATTTGCTGAACTAAAAAATAGGATGTTCCATGATTTGCCATTAGAAACCCTTCCACCCCCAGTTTGAGAACCCCCCGGGCCAGGAAAGACTCTTGCTTTGGCTCACCCAGGAGCTGCTCATTCTCCGTTGGATTTTTCACTTATTTAAAGATATTTAGAGAAACTATAAAGAAACATTGCACATCATGACATTCAGAATCCAATGGTTTCTTTATCAGTACGCTCTCCATACTATCATAGTTGATTTAGATTTACCTATGATTGACTTAAAAGTGGTGATGTTATGTTGGTTTTACCAAATGTTATGGATCATCATGCAGTCACTCCCAGGTCTTCAACATCCGCAACGCAGGACAGCTAGCATGGATGGCTCCATGTTGTTGCGGCAGGTGCGGTGCGGCCCACCGGACCTGTAACTGGAGAGCTTCCATTTTGGATGGGAAAAACCTGATCAATATGGATAGAGATGTATCTAATATATGCACGTAATATTATATATGATTATATAATATTATATGTGTAATATATAATTTTATACATATACGTATGTATACATAATATGCAGTGTGTATGTATGTATGTTTGTTGGATTCTCCGTGCCAGGTGAGATTAGCAGAGGGTATCGGTATTCCCAAGCAACGTAGATGGAAGTGGATGGTTTCCCTCACATGGTACCATCAGGGTACCATTCTTTCTCACAATGGTACTGAAAACATCTGAAAAATCGGATTTTCCAAAAAAATCATTTTCCAAAACATGTGTTTTTGTTTTGTTTTTTGCGCCCTGGGGCCCTCATACCGCTATGTGTTTCTTCATAGATTTCATTAAGATCTTTTCAATAGACCAATGGGCCGATCCCGGCCAAACATATGGGCGGTGAAACCACAGTCAGGGATCCTTCTAATAGCTCAGCTAGATGGTTTGTTTCATGAAAAATCCTTCTATAAATGTATGATAAATATTGATAAATGGGGGTATCCCCATTTTAGGAAACATTATGAAACCTTTATATGGGCCATGGTCGATAGATTGTATCCCCAGATTGGAGGCTGGTCATCAACCAGGGATTTATACAGCCAGGAAAGGCTCCGATTCCCAATATGGGATGGATGACCATAATAATCCATATGAATGGTTTATGGTCATGGTTACCCTCTGGTAATTTAACGTAGCTATTGAAAATGGCCATTTATAGTGGATTTTCCCATTAAAAATGGTGATTTTCCATAGCTATGTTAGTTTACCAGAGGGTAATGCATTAATATCTATTATAGCATTCCCAACTATAATCCATATCAATCGTTCTGTTATGGTTCTGTACATGCTCCCATCTAATGCATAGGAAATCCCACGTACAGAACTTGACCCATCAGCCACATCTGACATCTGAGAACATCAGCCATGCGAAGGGTTAGATCATCACTGCTTATCACTGATCATTCCAAACGTATGTAAGTGTAGGACGTAGGCAAAAAAGGGTTTTTAATGGTCCAATCCAGTTAAAACGACATTCAGAAAATTATTCCCTACATTTAGATACATTTACCATCTGGTTATTTAACAGTTCGCCATGGTATAGATGGCCCTAATCGAAATAGATGGTTTACCTAGCTAAAAAATGGTGGATCTTTCCATGGCTAACTGTTAGTCATAACCAGGTTGGGTAACATCCATTTAGCAGCAGGTGGGAGCCACAGAGACCTTGCGTGGTGAACTGGAAAAGCTGCAGGCTGAGAAGAAACTGGTACGGTGTTTTTGGGTGTCCACCATGGGTTTCATGGATGCAAGGTGATTATTCATGGGATATTCATGGGGATGTCTCATAGTTCCTACTAGAACTAATCCCTACATGTTTCATGGATTTGTTTTAGTTTCCCATTCTTGATGTTCGAACCATTTTGGTACTTATTAATATTTTTCAGATCATTCATGATACATCCATATTCGATGTTTGATTGATACATTTTGATACTAATGATTCCAGAGATCTACGGGGTATCTAAGATGACAAGAAAGCTATGTTGCCGGCCAAACATCTGCTATAAGCCAAAAAACAGGCTTGCAAGATGACCTTCCAAGAGAAAGACATGGTCATTTTTTCAGAGTGCAATTTTATTACCTGAAACGTCAGGTGATTTTTTACTTCACGTCTAAGTACGGTACTTGAAGCGGCCAGGAACTCTACCAACATTCCCATCATCGATTCTAGTCTTCATATGGCTGGTTTTCTGAATCGTTGGGACCGGGGCTGGCAACCCCTTGGCGACAAAAAAAAAAGTTGGAGGGCTATGGGGTCAACCATAATCAACCACAGTTTGGGAATGACCAATGACCATGACATCACTAAAAAATGGTTCGGTTTGACCATTATAAACAGTTTGTAATCCATATATATATATATAATTATATAAGAAACCATAACAAACCATGATATTTATTCAAGGCACGCGAGTCGCTGCCTACTGTGGTGGTTGGTACATCGGCCGCAGTTTAACATAAACCATGATAAATCCACAATAATCCAAAATAAACCATTATAAACCATAGTAATTACTGTGGATTATCATGGTTTATGTGAATTATTGTGGATTATCAAATATCATGGGTCATAATAATCCATGGTTTAACCCATGGTTCGGCCATAGTCAACCAGCTTTCACCCCATGACCGTTGACCGGGTCAGATCTGACAGGACACCTTGAGCCGCGAGCTGCGTCGGCAGAAGGGTCTGCAGCGCCGTGAAGAGATGTTGCAGAAGCGGCAGCGACAGCTGGAGGCCACGTTTTTCTTTAAAAGGATTCATGGATTAAACCCATTCTTTAATGGAAAACGTTTATTTTTGTGAGTAAAACATGGTAAAATAATGATAAACCACCAATGATAAACCATTATTTATTGGTATGCCCACATTGATACATCATTTCATGTGGGTACAACAATGTCATAAACCACCCATTTGGGAATGGTAACCATACCATCTATTTATGGACCATTTATCATTGATAAACCAATTTATCATTGATAAGCATTTTTTTAATTTATAAATCATTCATTATATATATTATATATATATATATTACACTGTAATTTGATAATTTGTTGGGATTATATATTTATTCATTCTTTACAAAACACAAGATACTTTACCATCTTCACATCTTCGGTCACAGAAATCCGGTAGTGGTTTGGGGGTTGAAAAAACGCCGAGGCAGCGCTGAAACAAAGCCGCGCCGAACAGGTCAGGATGGGCCGGGGTGTATCTGACCACTTCTTTAAGAGATATATATATATACTGTATATATGTATACATGTATATATATATATATATATATGTATACTGTATATATATATATGTATACTGTATATATATATATATACATATATATATATACATATATATATACATATGTACATATATACATATATATATATATATACATATATATATATATATACATATATATATACATACACATATGTGACATATGTATATATACATATATTTATATAAATGGACACACACACACATATATATATGTACATATAAATTTCACAAGATATGTTCTTCCCTTTTCCTGTTCAATCTGAGGGAAAAATAAACCATGTCAAAGGGGTAGAGTATATATCAGGTGACAACATCATCCAAAGCATCCAGTTGCAAAGGTAGATTATTCCTCTACAGGTTTCGTTGCTTCGACTTGACATCAGCATATGCTTTTCATCTGGGATAGATTCATTCAATAAAGAATAAAAGTAATGCATATTGAAGTTGGGAATTATTCATATTACTTCATCGCCAGTTTGAATTCCCCGATGATAACGAAAGGAAATCATGATCACTTTGAATAATCAATAATTAACGAATTGTATCGAATTGTATCGAATTGTTGCAATATTTTGGGACCATCATCAGTGAGGCCGCTGAACTCAACAGCTTGCACGCTGAGCTGCAGGTGGGGAATCGAAGATGACAATCCTCTGCTTTTCAATGCGGTGCCCCATTTTCAAAGAAACCAATTTCGGTATTTTTCGGAAAAAAAACATGTATAGACTATAGACCATCAAGTTGAGGGTAGCCTGTTGTGAGACAAGCACAATATCCACATGAAAGGCATAGTTTGAGATATCACGTGAAAAGACACGAATGCGGAATATCATTTGAAAATATGACTGAAAGGATCTCGAAGTGTGAAAATGTAGTGAATCCAAGCACAGATTCGCTATTGATTCGACCGTTCAAACTTCAAATCAAGATATTTCAACTCTAAATCCACTAAATAATTTCTATCCAAATCTTGGTTGAAAGATGTTGAAACTATCCAAATCCAAGTCTATCCAATTTCCACCTGCCGAATTTCTGCGTGAGTCATCCATGACCTGAGATGATCTGTAAAATCCCAGATGATTTGATCAATTTGAGTACGACCTCACGCCGCAATGTCACTAGAAATGATGTAACTAGCCACAAATGGCCGAACTTTTTTAGGTCTGTGAACTATTGTACTTTATCCAGAGATATTGTAAAATCCCATTCAATCTATTAATTTCCATCAATATCCCCATTCAATCCCATCAAAATTCCTCAATATTACATTGATGTCCCCAATATTCTTGGCTTTATCCTCTCAACGCCGATTTCAGGAAGGCAATTCGTTTGAAGGTATCCTCCCATTTTTGCAGTATGTGACACGTGAGCCATTGCACATACCCCAGTTGATTGTTTTTTTTTTTTTTTTAATAGGAAGTATTGGTGATTATTATAAGCCATAGTGGGGACACCGTTTTCATAATGGGTCACAATAATGGCTAACAATGGTTTTATGATGGTTATAACCCTAGTATCATGGCTATATATATATAGGGGTTAGTATTCCCAACAACAACTCCCTATATATATATAATAGATATGATAAATGGAAAGACGGTCACAATCAACCCAACTGGTAGCGCTAGTATATATATATAAATAAATATGTATTATACATATATGTATACATAATATTATAATGACATGGGAACAACTGAGCGATTTTCAATCTTAGGTATGACAATGGTTATAAGCCTAAAATAAACAATGGGCTTATTTACAACCAACAAAAATAATAACATGGGAAATCGGAGCGATCTTTTCTGGCTCACCTTGTGAATTGCCCTACCCATCCCATCCGCGTCGCGAGGAAGGGGCGCGGCATGTCCGAAGGCTCCTGGACTTTGCCATGCACGCGCCTGGCGTCTCTTGGCGCGTTCAGACGCAACATGGGGATAGATGATGAGCATATCATATGAGGATCACTGTTGTATTATATTATATGGTATATCAATGTATATCATTATATATATACATATGATGGATATGTTATATAGATATGTAGGCATACTTTTTTTACTATCTATATAACCATTGAATGGGGATGTAACCTGTGCAACTGCTCGGTTTTCTGGCAGAATTGTTGATATTTTCAACGATATTCAAGTTCATATTCGTTGGATGAATTGGAAACACCACCAATTGTATCCAATTGTCAGATCCTATCTTCATATTTTGATTATTGGGATTGTGATGTTTTGAACACAATCCACGATGATTGTTGCTCGACCCCAAAGTCACAGATTGATGCGTATATCCACATTGACCAAGAGATACCAAGAGTTACAAAGATTGACATTAAGGACCATAAGCATCGTTAGACAGTGATACATATCAATCCGATTCTGGGACCCATCAATTGGCTTACCATGTCAGAAAATTTGGAACCCGCCAGATTGTCACATGACAGATTGATCCATACTAATTACATTGGATACCATTGGCAAGATCCCCATCACCATCTTGTCAGTCTACAGGTTCAGGCTGGTTACATATATATATATACATGTGTATATATATACATGTGTATATATATATATATATAAACATACATATACACATATGTACACACATGTATACATAAGTTTCCAACTGTTTGGTGTTTGTAACTACGGTCATCGTAGCACTGGCCGTGGCGCGCATTTTTTGTCACCTCAAAGAGGTCGCTGTGCTAGAAGGTGACGGAGGCCTTCGTTCAACAGATATTTTTAGGGAACCAATGGGGGTGTTTACCCTCTGGTAAATCAACTAATGGTTTATTATGATGGTTAATATCATGGTTTATTATGATTGATATGATGGTTACCCTGTGGTAAACTAACTAAATACCAGTAGCTATATCACCATTTTGCATGGGTAAATCAACTATAAATAACTATAAATGGAGCATTTTCAATAGCTTTTTGTATGTTTACCAGAGGGTAATATTGTTAGAGGGATTGGATTTGAGATGAATCTGATATGATCTCGAAGTTTCTAAGTGAACGTGACATCAACTTTGAGAAGTCAACGAGGACATAGACTAGTCAGAGGTTTTCTACATTTATGAGTATGTATGAATGGGTAGATGGCTATTACACTAATTATTACATCTACAGATTCATATTTTCCATTGCAACCAGTGGCCAGAGGATCCGTGCGATCACAAAAGGGTTTGTCCATCGGTGGATCATAGCATCCAACAATGCCTCCATAGACTGGATCTGGCAGTTTTGTTGTCAAATTCCACTTGGATTTTGCTACTGCAAAAGGTTGTGATATGACAGTCCTTGCTTCAAAAAGGACTGCAGCATTCCCAATCATCCGAATCTTGAGATAATTGATCAAGAGGTCATAAGAGCTCCAAGGTCAACTTGAACTGTGAATCAACGGACTGCTGGGCCCCTTGCCATTTATATATATAGTATATAGTATAGTATAATATATATATAATATAATATATATTTATACTAAATATACTATAATATAGGGTTTCCGGAATTGTTTGCTCCATCTACCAGAAGCCTCGATGTAAAATGCCCTACGCTACGGTCTTTGGAAAGGCGGCCTTCAGACTCGACCAGAGGACGGACTGGGGACTGGGGATCCGGCTGTGAGTTGCGGAAGATCATCGTGGCAATGACTACCCTCTGGTAAACATACAAAAAGCTATTGAAAATGCTCCATTTATAGTTATTTATAGTGGATTTTCCCATTAAAAATGGTGATTTTCCATAGCTATGTTAAATTACCAGAGGGTAGTTCCGAAGCAAGTGCACACAAACGATCCCATTGGTCAAGAGTGTGCTATGCTTCGGGTTCCTCGGGTTCCGACCTGCTCGACGCGGCCATTTGGTCCAGATGTAGTGGTGAAAAGGCGTGGTTCCCCTCGTGCAACAAGTGGCACACAACAAGGCGTGTTTTCAGGTTGGGAACTTAGATTCTTGACGCAAAAAATGATGGGACACATATATATATATATATAAATGGACATGAATATGAAATGATATGAACTTGTCTTTGAGACCTCGAAAGCATGGTTTCGTGGCATGCTTGGATCGAGTCGTAAAAAAAAATCGTTGGCCAGATGGCCACTTGAGCAGTTCGACTGGATGAACTCCCTTGGTTGTTGGATGAACTCCCTCTGCGCTCCGATGTCGTAGTCATTGGATTTATGGAACAATTTGCAGGAAATCCACTTGATTTTGAAATCACATGTGGATAGAAAAATTGGGATCCATTTTTTAACCATTGAGTAACCCTGTGAAACCATCATTAACCATTCATCATCATCATCATCATCATCATCATCATCAACCATTATGAACCATTATTAACCACATTGAAACCATTGAAACCTCTCTTGATGTTTGCTGTGGATTTCGCCTCATTCACCATCGTTCCCATGGTTCGAACTTCCGCTGGAGGTCGGTCGCTCAACCGGTCTTTACGCGGCGGCGCCAATGCCTGCGACATCGCTGACGACCGTGTGACTCGATCATGAAATCACTGGGATTTTTGGTAGTCATCATGGTAGATATATCATGATATCATATGATATCAATATTATATATATATATATAATATATATATATTATATGTATATGATAATATATATCAACTATATATGAACTTAAATACATGTATTTAGAGATATAAGGCTATATCTATGTAATCACTAGTATATCAATCATAGTCATACTCTATACTATTTATCGTTATATATCTATAGTTGCTAGATGTTGCTAGTATAGTTCGATGGCTTTATAAATCAAACATCACCGGGGCATCCCCTTCTGAGGCATACTGAGCCCGCTGTGCACGATGCACCTGCCTCCTTTGCATACAGTGCCCTTGGCCCTCCGTGCTGTGGTTTCCCAAACAATGCTATTTAGGGGATATACCGATACACCTAAACTTGTTTGGGGTTTCCCAGCACAAATATATCCCAATTGTGTCTGAAAAATAGGCTATACTGTATACTCTCAACTTACATAAACTTACATCAACTTACTACTTTTGCGCATGAAAATGATGATATATGATGATGAACCAGTGGAAATTAGGGCTACTTTATTGATAAACCATGAGAGCACCGAGAGCGGAGCACCAAAGATGGATCACATTGATCACGGAGTTCAGGTCTTGTGTCCCAAAACTAGCGACGTGTGAGTGACTCACAAGTGAAATGCCAGTCTTACATCAGTTTACCTGGAATTGATATACTAGTGATTACATAGAGTATACTAGTAAACTAGTGATTATACTATTTATCGTGATATATATCAGTATATCAATGCCAGTGAATCGTAATTCCCCTGGAGTTTTCTCCAAAGAATCCCAGTTTATTGCTGGAGAAGCCCCTGACCTTGTGGATTCGCATGCCTAAGATGTGCCGAACACGGGGCACATGCCCCCAGCTGCGCCACCAGCGCCACCCATGCGGCACGCAACGCACAAGGAGATCCAACTGGGCTTGGGATGTCCCTGTTTTTTGCTGGAAAAAACAATGAATTTCATATATCTATGGGTCTAAGAACAGGATATGTCCTACTTTCAGAGATTTCTGGATGTTTTTTGGATGTTCCTTTTTTGCATCGGATAAAACCAGATGTTCGCAAACGCCTCGTATGATCTCCCATGACTGCGTGGAATTGAGGGCTTTCCCGCCGCAGATGGGTTCTGGAAATGGGTGAAAAACCCCTCAAATTGCCAAGTAAGAACGGAAAAAGGATGATTCACCCTGAAAAAATGCTGGGTTTTGCTGAAAATTTCAGACAATCCCAATATATGATATATATATAGCTAACGGTTAACTGCTTTGGGCAGACATCATGCAGGATCCAAAGCTAAGTCATGCTGGACTTTGATGGATTTGTTGATTCAACGGACACAATTGCAACAATGATACTACAGTAGATGGAAAAACAATCAAACCCCACAGACATCTACCAAGTAAAGCCCCACACCCCAAATTTTAATGTTGAACAGAACTATATCTAACTTCCTCTGTGTTCAGGGTTTCACTTTTTTGTCCACCGGACCCAATTGCGCAGCCCAAAGACAACATTGAAATTTGGGGGTGCGGGGGTTGACAACAATACAGCAAGGGTTTGATTTGGTTGGTTTGATTTCATTGTCCATCTACGGTATGTCATACCGCTGATGGGAATCTTATACATTATATATATCTGGGTAAATTATAACGACTCACTGGAATCGTGGTTAATAAGGGAAATCGTCCCCAAATGGCCTTAATTCAGATTAGTGAACTATTCTAATTTACCCAGATATATACATTCTTGTGCTAAAGTATTGTAAAGTTGTAAATTAGCATTGCTGGAAGATCTGAACGGGAAGAAATTCCATGCTATACCACTCCACTGACAGGAGAAGTTGCCGCAGTATGGTTCACCATATTTGCCGCGGCCCGAGTATGGGGCGGGGCGTGTTGCCTTCACCTTTTTATCACCTTTTTGGAGTGATATAATTACCCACCATTAAATTTCATTCAACATATATACATAATTATACATATATATACACATAGATATGTACCATATCCAATTTCAATTTTAATATATTTAATCATGTACCACTCATTAATTCACAACCACTGCTCTGATCAATTGCAACCTGACCCCTTTGACTCCACCAAGATGCTATCCGATGATTGCCATGAAGCCTCCTGATGCTGCGTCGGGCGCTTTGAGGGTGGGAACAAGCAGTGACTCATCACCGAAGCTTCCAAGATGTTACAAGGCAACACCACAAGTTTGGAACTAGACTAGACTATAGATGTCTTGGATTGTCTTGGATCATCCCATATGCTGCATGAAATGTAGGCATGTTCTTCGTTCAAAGCTCCGCCTTGGTCGGCTCAGTGGTTCAGTGGTTTAACCATGTTCAACCCATGAGCCCCGAGGCAGCCAACGCCTATGGCTACTTGGCATCGGACACGGCGGCAAAGTTTTTTGAACTGCGGCTGGTGGTGGCACAAAATATGTGAAGTGTTTTGTGATTTCCCACTTGAACCCATCAATCAGTGAGCTTCTGTCCAACATTTGAGATAAATTAACGTAGATGTGGACAGTTGTAGATGAATGATAAGTTTTCCAAGTCTATGTGGTACTTGTTGATGTTTATCCCCATAAATCTGATAGTTATAGCTAACTTAACCCAGACCCATGTTCCCCTCTGGCTATTTAAAATAATAACATAATTAGTTATGGAAAATGGCTCATTGACAGATGATTTATGATGATTTAGTATGATTTACCTATTAAGATTTCTGATTTTCTGTAGCTACGTTAGATAACCAGAGGGTATTATATGACCATGGTTCCCGTACTATCCCATTGATATCCCATTCTATCCCCATACCCATTCATAGATGGTTTAGTTGTCCTGTTGAATCCCCATTTCTGTCAGTTTGCTGGAGTGTATATTAATCCCCTCCCCTAATATTGAGAAAAAAACATTTATGGTCCCAGTTAAGTGGAAATTCCCATGGAATTTCCTACTAAACCATAGTTTCTAGAGGGTGTTTAATAGTGGGATGGGATGAATCCCATAGACATTTGGTGAGACCGTAGGTTTCCATGATGCCGGCAATGCTGCCGTTGGAGAAACTTCGCGGCCCGCGCCGGGCGCGTCGGGCGCGTGGCGCAGCGTTCCTGTGAAAAAATTGGGCGATGAGGAAATGGATCCATGGCTATGTAGGATGGATGTTTAGCCCAACATGTTTGAAGGTTTCACCATGGGTTTTACCAAGTTCTGGAAATACCTTGAGGGTCAAGGTGTATTTATGGTATATTATACGTATGTATATAGATGTTTGTAGTTGACTACTTTATATGAATATATGCTATGTAGATATATCAATGATATATATATATATGCCCTCTGTTTGGGGTTTCTATGGGGATAACCATCCAACATGGGTCATAACCATCTTCCAAACATAGGCACTCAAATGTTGTCGCTTGGAAAGCCATTAGTTGTTGAAAATAGCTGGTCAATATCCTCATGGTTCTTGGTTTGAAGTCTAGTGATGTCCACTGTTTGTTGCTTTTTCTTTGTCACAATTCCCACTTTTGTTGGTCACATCAAGTGGCACCCCCATTGTTGGCTTAAATCATCTCAAATCCCCAAGCTGCCAGGTGCCTAGTCCCAAAGAGGACGCGACACCCAGGCTAGGAACCTGAACCAATCTCAAGCAGGGTCCAGCCAAATGCGTGGTGAAAATTATTCCTGAAATATTTCGGAATGGTGAAAAATTGTTTGTTTTTTTTTTTGCGCTCTTTGGCTTGTATTCCCATCTCAAGTTGTTGATGGTGAGGACCCATTCTATTAGTTATAGTCTGTAGACTATAAATTATTGTTCTTTGAATGATATATAATCATATATATATAAACTATATATATAATAACTTTATTTATATATATATATTATATTAATTATATATATATACGTGTATATATATATGTACGTATATATATATATTGATTATATGTATATATTGATTATATGTATATATTATTGGTTCAATTTCCCTTTTTGTTCATCATCCGATAAAATGGTCCCTCAGG
>Ga0126342_10009874_pt1:2500-17087 | contig 17087 bp, 6 predicted proteins | sample Cyp1metagenome_FD_92528 | JGI IMG/M metagenome (GOLD analysis project Ga0126342, IMG submission 92528) | Coral microbial communities from Lord Howe Island, Old Settlement Bay, Australia - Cyphastrea 1 metagenome | ecosystem: Host-associated > Invertebrates > Cnidaria > Coral ... | reverse complement strand
AGATGAGAAGATGTGAAGATGAGAAGATGTGAAGATGTGAGGATGTGAAGATGAGAAGATGTGAGAAGATGTGAGAAGATGTGAGAAGATGAGAAGATGTGAAGATGAGAAGATGTGAAGATGAGATGTGAAGAGGAGAAGATGTGAAGATGAGAAGATGTGAAGATGAGATGTGAAGATGAGAAGAAGATGAGATGTGAAGATGAGAAGATGTTTTACAGACCCCCACTATTGGAAGAACCCTGCGCTCAGACGCTCTCGGGAAAATGAATAGTTGACTCATGTTGACTATATATATATATATATATATATATAGGCCATACCCCATTTTCAGGCACAGCCATGTCTGATTCATTCCCAACAGCAGGTCCAAGGTGCGGGATTCGCGGCCACCGCCAAGTAATGCGGCTGGAGCAAGCAAATGTCCTGGAGGATTGGGAGATGACCCCAGGATGTCACGACTCAAACTGCGACCGGTGGTTGACCGGTGGTTGACCTACCCCTCTGAAAATATGAAAGTCAGGTGGGATATCTATTCCCAATATATATATATGTATGGAAAAATAGAAATCATGTTCCAAACCACCAACCAGTAAATCATAATTTGAAAAATCACTGACCAGGATGTTGGTTAAAATGTTGTAGGTATGTTTGAGTTGAAGATGCTTTGGCTATGATTTTTCGGTGAAGCATGCTTGAGATGCTTTTTAGGTACACAAAGATGGTAGGTTCACCGTGAAATATGTGTATACATGTGTGTATATATATATATATTTATTTATTTATTTTATTATGTATATAGTTAAAAATAACTGTATGTAAATAATTAACTATAATTATAATTTAATACATATATTTATATAATTATATAATAATATGATTATTATAAAAATACATAATCATATATTTTCATATGCATTGGTAGGTTTTTTACCGATGATCATCGTGTTTTCCTCTTAACCATTGGCGGTTTCGGGGAATACCCTGTTTTAAGGCGAACCTGGAATTTGGGAGTCACAGTCAATGCATCAACCATTTAGGTGAATCACATACAGCAGTACTTCACCAAAAATTGTTTTGGCAAATTTTGTGCCGATTCCTTAGTAGGTTTGTGTGCAGTCAAAGGCAATGCAACCATGCGAAACAAAAAAAGCAAGCATAACCTTGGCAGGCAAGGAACAGAAAAGGATCACGTGATCATTCACCAACAGCAAAGAACAACTGCAAACACACAAAGTAGTGGCGTATTTCCGGGCGAAACCGCATCTGTGACCACTGCAAGAAGTCACGCCTCGATAGACATAGACCTTGTCGTATTGCCTATGGGAGGCCAACATGCAACACCCAACTGAGCGGGAAACTGCAAATTGAACAAAAAATGGCGCTAGAGATTTCGTCATTTCTTGGTGTTCAATCTGTTTGGTCATCAATGCCTTGCGGATTCACTCTGAGCCATTTCCAAATAGAACCACTGAACATGATTGATTCACATCAGATCTGATTTCCTGAGTGTTTAATGGTCAGGATCGTACGGTTCATACCTCCGTGGCCAACCTTGCAGAATGACCCTACCAGTACAAATAAAATGTGTATATATGTAAATACAATTATATACGCATATTTTGCACCTGGTTTGTAAATCGTCACACTTATATCAAAAGATGAGTTCGTACTAAATTAACATTACCATTTGATTCACCCTTAGTTCCCTGGTTCAAATCCGACGGTCGATGATAAAACCCCCATTTTGCTTGGCTTAATCACAATGTTTGTTTGTTAGTTTGTCATCACGTTTTTCTGTTAGGTAAGCCATGTAAGCCATGTTCAACTACTATTTTTCTTGGTGAAATCATAGCCAAAATCCCAGGGTTTCTCTTGGTGAAATCCCAGGGTAACTAGCCACATCGTTTCCTCTCGCCGCTGAAAATCGAGATGCTCCGCGATGGCACCTCCCACTGGATGGGTAAACTGTTGTGCCCAAACCTCGGTTGAGGGATACCCCATTTTGGGCACCTTTAAAAAATGGGGAAAATATGGGGAGATCATGGAACATGAAGTTCTAACATGTTTTAGCATGTTTTAGCATACGTATTTCCAATTTTAGGAGAGTAGGGTAGGTGATGACACTGATGATCTGGTACCATCCGTTGAACTGATCATATTTAAAGGGATAAACATGTTGAAGACACATCTGATGATGATGATGATGATCACCATCATGATGATGATCATGATGATGATGTTGTTGTTGATGATGAATATAGGTTTTGAACACGGATGAACAAAAACACGCATGTGCCGCATATATATTTCCATGAACTGGCTTAAAACCCCATTTTCCGTAGAACAAACAACTGCTACAAGTGATGATATTCCGACGGGGCATACCATGGATGCCACGACCTGGGGGTAAGGATGGGAATGTCAGTGGGGATGTAGCCAACATCGGGATATTGAGCAATAACAATAACCAACAGGACCAATAGCCTCTGGAATTCAAAGCTAGCAATTGAAAATCCACTAACGGAGGTGATCATGGTTTTCATGAACTATCAATGGGTGATCGTTGATGTCCATCGCCAGGTTGGACTTTTTTTTTCTGCCGCCATGAGTGTCCTCGTGCGGACATGCAATGTTCATGAATTCAAGGGTCAGGTGCCTTGGTAATCAGGAAGGAATGAATCCATGGACACCACGTGAGAAGCACTCCATGCATTCTCAAGCCACTGCCGTTCAGTGGACGTCAAAATCGGGGAAGCTCGACTGCCTTCAACGGCAAAACGTCGACGCAGCCCGGTCAGCAACGCTACAAGCATGGAGCGGCAGAGGGCACTTGTGTACTCCTTTGCTGCTGCAGTCCTGAACTCACCTTTGTGATTCCTACCCATCAGGCGTGTCACTGGACGAGCGCGCCACAACTCCATGCCTTCGTGAAGCGCTTGCTGCACGATCGCCGCCTCGCCAAGATTCAAGGCACGCAAGCAAGTCGGCTTAGTGCCCGCTGCGCCATAGAGGTACTGCTCAATGTAGTGTCGGAAAGCGTCCGGCAACTGCATGATCCAGTCCTTGTGGGCTGTGGTGCGCCACACTGACGCGCGGTCAAGATTGCCATTTTCCCAAGGGTGTTCTTTGAGCGCTCCTCCTCCATGAAGAACCACTGAGGTTTCAATACGCCAGGTGTTGAGAAGCAGGCGCGTGCCCGTACTGGTCTGTCGCATTTCCTTCCCTGTACGATGCGATAACAGCCACGGTTGGTCAGAGGTACGCAGAGGACGGGGGCCGGTGTGGTCTGGTAACAGGATGTTCCTCGCCGCCGACCACGTCTCACATGGGGGTCCAGCAAGTACCCCTGCAATGAGCCCCTTCTGTGCAAGCTTCAAAACCATGTTGTAATTGTCGCTCTCATCCAAATTGCCAAGACGATCATGGACTGCCGTGTCCAAGGAGATCATGCGGAGTTCAACGCCACGCCACAAATGCCGCCCAATGTGTGTAAGCCACCAGTGGCAGTCTCCAATCCGTCTTCGACCGCTGAATAAGTGTAGAATCCAGACGATACGCTTTCCATCAACCACTTGCATGGGAATACCTTGGCAAGAAGGAAGGGTGAAGCGCATGGCAAGGATGGGATGAAGCAGGTTACACTGATCCTGCACGGGATTGAGAATGGCTTCGCCTGCAACAGGACGTGCGCCGGCGACCTGTGAGGTTGAAGGTTCTGCATGAGGACGATGGGCCGTTTCCATACGACGACGCCAACAAACCAGGCTACCAATAGGTGATTGATGAACGAGTCGACGAACTTCACGAAATAGTCGGCCAAACATCTCAACACTCATCGAGGGAAATCGAGCATAGCAAAGGTCATCCAATAACCATAAGCTAAGCACCCAAGAACCCATGCCATCTGGAGCAGGCGGAAGACCATCGCCATCAGCAATGTTCACTAAGCGCCAAACAATGTCATCAATGGAACTAAGCGTTCGAACAGCTTCGTCACAACGTTCACGACATAGTGCATCCCAATGATTGTCCAGCGGGAAGGTCATACCTTCCTGCTCCCATGCATCCTGCCAACATTGGTGTGCCTCCTCTGCAGAGGTGCAAGAGGTGGCAAGCCGGGTCGCTGTGTGCGGCACAGGCTGTGCGGGCATACGAGCAGGGAGCAACGCAGTGTCGCCTTCGTCGATCTCAATGACATCTTCCCAAGGGGCCTGAGTCCACGTGAGCCTCTCATAACATCCGCCCTCATATTGGCGGCTTTGGTGAAGATGAATCTGAAGTCGATTGACCGTCCAGAAACACTTCCAGCACGCTGTGCATGTTGTGGATGACATGAAACGGCGTTCTTCAGAGGCTTCGCCATGCGCACACCAAAGATGAGCTTGTAAAGCGCGTGGAGAATCAAAAGATCTCGCACAAAAACGACAAACAAATGGCTGCATCGAAGGCTGTGAAGCAGCAATTTCGTTGCTACAAGTCGCACCGCCCTGAAGGAAAGCTCTTTGCAGTTCGTAGTGCAATGTCATGGTGGTACCAATAACTTGCCCTTGTTGGAGTGCCTGGCGATAAAGACGCCGGACCCAACGCGGTCCATTTGGGTGGGTGTGAACGAGCCAGTGACAAATACACTCGGCAGAGTCTGTCATGACGTTGCCCTCGTAAAATGCTGGGTCAATGGTTTGTCCCCAAGCAATGGCACACCGCAGAGCCGAAAACCAGGAACCAGGAACAGAGGCTACCGCTGTAACACAAGCAATGATGTCATGAGGAGCATCTGCAATCCAATGGTACGCGTAAAGCAAGCGTAGTTTCGCCAAACGCAATGGAATGGAGGGTAGGCCCCATGCCAAGAGAATATGTTCATCAGGCAACTGGTCATCGGCCCAGAAGCCGTTCCCTACGATGGAACGTATCCAACGTAGGTAAGGAACATGCAAGCTCTTGATCTGCGTGGCGGTCAATAGCTGCCAGTTACCAGCTCCGTGCAGGAGTACGGGCAGTATGAGGGCTTCCAGTAACCGCAGCCGGGTACGAATCGCCAAATGTCGGTTCATCAAGATAGGTTTGCGTACTTGACGATGTGCACGCTGAGCACGACCAACACGATGTCGAAGTTCGGCTGCGATACCACCGTCAGATTGGTACGTTGTGCCCAAATGTTCGTATTGAGAGACACAACGCACAATTGGACTGAGAGGATCATCAGGTTGAAGGCAAAGAACTCCATAATGTTCATGAAAGAGAGCTGTGCGACACGCGGGAGCACCTGCACCTCGAAAGGAAGGTACAACCTCGGTCTTGTGCTGCTTGAGATTCAACTCCAAACCAAAAGAAGCGCAGATTTGCTTGGTGGCATTAAGCGCCCAAACGGCCAAATCCGTGAGCGCAGCAGCAGTCAACGACACTACTGGGATGGCAAGGTCGTCGACCCAAGCAACGGGTGCTGCACGCATGCCAAGACGGGCAAATGCATTCTGGAGTGGGCTGTGATGATCAAAACAATGTTGGAGTTCCTTAAGGACATGAGTCATAAGGGCATTGAAAGCCACATCAGCCAATGGACTGCCTGGTCGGCTCCCACGCTCCGTTTGATGAACATGTCCACTTTGTCCGAGGGTGAACCAAGTGTGGCAATGACTATCCTGAAGTAAACGAGCAACAACAGGTGGCACCATGGAGTCAAAGGGACGAGTGCTTCGAAGCTGCTGCTGAATCACATCAATGTCCAAGCCAGATTCCCGAAGCACTTGCGCCAATTTGGGATGGAGATCTTTGTTGATGTCAAAAGCGAATGCCCGAATCATCGAGTGGAAAGCACTGCGAATATCGATAAAGAGCACCGCTGATGACAGATTCATTTCATGTGCCATGATGGTAAACGAGCGAACATATTGAGTCGCAAACAGAGTGGAACAACGTGCAAAGCCTCCAAGCTGGAGCGGATGACGTAAAGCACAAAGTTGAGGAGCAAACTGTCGACGCAAATGGGAGTGCACCAGTTTGCCCAAACAGTCAATGAGCATGATACCGCGCATCCCTTCGATGCACTGACTAGCCTCTTTTTTTGCAATTGGGTGCAAAATTCCGCCTTTAAACTGAGTCGGTTCTGCTCCCAATACCCAGATCTTCAGCATCAATTGATGTACAATGGATGGCCAATTCTGGCAGGCACCCTTGACTGTGGCTGGAGTCACTGAATCAATACCAGCGGCCTTGTTGGTTTTGATGCGACTGCCGTGCAACTCAATGTCAAGCCTTGAAGGAAGGTCCGCCAGAGCAATCTGGAGCGGGATGTCGAGAGCAGCGTCACGTTGATGAGCATGACATTGCGCCAGAAGATCTTCATAACGCACTGCATGTCCTGCTTCAAGGTTGTCGTAGTGACCAAATTGTGCCGGAATTGTGGGACCGGTACAACGAAGATTCGAACGGCGCTTGCATCTCCATCTCGGTAAGGCGTGTTGAATAGCAGCCCAAAGAGCATGACAGCTCTTCCGAGACTCATCGCCTGCACGTTCAGCCAACTGCTCGTAAAAGGCTTTGTCATCCTGTCTGATGGCAGTGACAACCCTGGGCAAGAGATCATGGTAAGCCCAGGTATGCCATGCAATGTCACGATCACATTGTCTGATCCAGGGTCCCCACGCTGAAGTGACACGTCGTCCAGATCGCCAGCTCACGAAGAGTTGACGCAAGATTCCTTGGCGATGATGGCGTCGAAGCTCACCAAGGCGCTTCCAATGATGACGTTTGGCTAAAACAAGTGTCCGAGTGTGTTCAGACAAATGCTGTTTGCGCCATGTTCTCTGTGGTTTGCAGTGACTGCGCAACCATTGTTGAATCCTGGCAGCATGTGTGTGAACATCAACGTCCCAAGATACGACTGGTTGGACGCCAACAGTCGATGAGACGAATCGTTCATGTCGTGGTCGACGGTCAACATCATAATATCCAAGTTGGATATCAGCACATACGCAAGCATGGTCAGGCCTGGAGACTGTCAGGTCAATGTCAGTGGCAATCCAGGTATAAACTGCTTGGTGTCCAATGTTGGTAGAAATGGCAATGTAATCAAGGCGGGCTTGCGCTCCACCTGGATGAGTCCATGTCGAACTTGACCCACGGTGACACCTCTCAAACGTCTGCGGCAAAAACATCGCATGATTGACCAGCCAGCTATGAAAGTGAGTACCTTTCACATTTTCAGCGTCAGCATGATGCGGACCAATGGAAGAAGAGGTAACACTGCCAACGCGGCTGTTTGCATCAATAAGCACAATCGTATGCCAACTGTGGTATTCACGTGGGATAGCCGTGGTTGTTGCGTCCCAGAAAGCCTGCAGTCGATCTTCATCATCGTGGTCAGGAGCGTGAAGCACGACAAAAAGAAGACGGACACCTGGGTGAGCCCAACGTACAATAAGTCGACGTGATGTGGCATGAAGAATCCGTAGGTCTGCTGTTTGAACATCAATGCGACCATGTGAGGTTTGAATGATGCGTCGAATCCACAACTGTACGCCACCACGACCTTGCCCAGTGGCAGGTCCAGACAAAACATGAAATGAGTCTGTGGTGTGGTGGCCAGTGGAGGTAGAACGAGTCTCCTGAAGACCAACAACGTGTACTCCAGCTGCGACGAACTGCGCATCAAGGTCCTCAACACGCGCACCAAGAAACCCTGCACAATGTACGCGTCCTGGAAAAAGCGTGAGCACGTTGGCTGTGGCGGTTCGCAAATTCAAAACCCGAGCATCGGATTCAGCACAAACATCTACACGACGACGTTGAACAGCAGGTTGGACATCAGGACGAGGTTGTGTCGAGAATGGACCAGCAACATCAAATCGCCAACGATGAGCGATCAACATGGGTGCATCGACATCTTGACGGAGCGACTTCTCAATCAGCCATATCCATTGTACTGCGGCGACATCACTGTCGTTGAAGGTGCACTGGTTGTACAACTCTGTAAGATCAGTCGTGAAATCCTGATGTTGCAAAGCATAACGACAAACTGTGTCAGCCGCCTCATTCCACGGATGTTGGCAATGACTGCGTATGTGAGTCCATGTCAGTGGCAGCGCAAGCTGAGTTTCGATCCATTGGACAATAGACCTCAATACAGTAAGCAAGGCCAGGTTGTGTTCAGGAGCTTGGTGACCTTGCGCAATGCGTGCGGTGTGATCACAATCATAGGCTATCTCAAACCAAATGGGAGCAACTGAACGCCACGCAAGAAGCTGACGGATCCATAGGGTGGCCAGCAATAGTGCTGTAGCTTCTGCTCGAGGAGCGGTAGAATCACCAAGGCACGGCGCAGAAAGGTAGCCGCCCCAACGGAGTCCACCCTCCACATGAAGTAGGAGGACAACCGCGGCCGCCGCTGAATCAGGATGGCGTTGAGCCGTGCCATCTGTGTACAAAGTCATGCCAAGAATGGGTTCACCAGCCCAATGAGGAAGATCTTGCAGTTCACTCCAAGTTGCCGTATGCCACCAGATGCCTGCCTTGGTCTCACATGGTTGCAAACGCGGCTGCAAACATAGTTGATTGCGCAGGAACAAGGGTCGCTGGCAGTCAACTTCCGTAAAACGAGGCGGTTCAACAAGGTTCTCCAAGACCAAGTGCTGCCGTTGACCTCGTTGTTGCAGTAGAGAAAGATCATCTGGAGCTTCATTGTCAGCCAGGTCAGGTAGCGCAGCACCAGACGCAGCAGGCATCATCCAAGGAACATTGCGCTGTATTGAAAACACCAGAGATGCACCGTGATCAACTGGGAAACCTGGGTTCGATGTCATATCGTGCTCACCATACCACGTGCGACACCAATGCTGTTGTGGAATGCTTGTGCAGTCACCATCAAGATCCACAAGCTGTTGCAAATCTGAATGCGTCAACAACGCGGGAACACGAAGACATAAAAGGCGTGGATGCCATGGATCATCAGCAGAGTCTGTGATGGCCGTAATGATAGACCGACAATCATGCTGTGGATGTTGCACCAGTAAGACGTGTACGGAAACGTCAGGATCTCCGTCCTCAGGGTGCGGTTGCACAATCCGCCAAAGAATGTCAGCGAAGGGATCCACCCATTCCTGCCACGCCATGACAAGATCATGATACCATGTCGTAAAGTCAGCACGAAGGTGAACTTCACGGCCAATACCACTGTGAGGTCGTCGAAGGTGATCAGAATACCATGTCATCGCCACCAGCGCAGGAGGTTGACCTGTCTGCGCATCACGTTGATGTCGAAGAAGATGAAGATACAAATCATGAACAATAGCAGGTTGTCCATGCATAGGAACAGGAAGGGCTTCATTGCGATGCCCGATTGCCTGCAATCTCGAACGACATTCTTGAAAATCAAAATCAATTTTGTCGGAGGGTACTTCAGAAATCACAGGATGCTGAGCACTGTGCACCGATTGAACGGTCACATCCAGCTGATAAAGGGCGACCTCATCGTCCGGAGCATCTTGAACAGCGTGTGGATGATCTCGTTCAAGCATCGCATCAATGTCAGTCATGCCATCTTCATGGTCTCTTATGTCATGAGGACGTAAAGAGGCATAGTCCATCCGGCGTGGTCTTTGACGGATTCGACTGACGCAAGCACGTGTAGAAATATGTGCTGGTGCAAAAGGCCAAGGTGGCACAGCAATCCTGATGTAATCGCCATGATTGATGTCAAAAGGCGCCACACTTTGTTGTTGTAGCACACTGCCATTGTGCCACATGAGGCATCGATCACGAGAACGTTGGCAATAAATGTCAAGCCCGGCTGCTCTCAGCAGCGCAGCACGAGTCGACACTCGCGGCAAAGCAATACATCTGCGTGATGTGGATGCCTCACGAGCTGGGAACTGTTCATGAAATTCGACATCAAGGAGAACCAAACGCTTCAAAGACCCCAGAGGAAGGTCGTACACCTGAGCAATAAGTGGTTCAACATGAGCAGCACGAAGGTCATCAGGACCATGTCGAACGTAGTGAAGATGCACCAGATCATCTGCTGGGATGCCGGTCAGTTCAGAAGCCGCGTCAAAGAAAGCATCAGGCTGATACCAAGGCAGACGGCCGTGGTGGATCTTTTTACCAAGAAGACATACATGCACGAAACGCCAGTCTTCACCAGTGTCCGGACTGTCACTCATGGTGTCAGAATCTGAAATCTCAACTTCGACTTCAACAAGGTCATCTTCCTGCTGCACAGCCTCGGGCATATCAGCAACGCCTGGTTGAGGAACTACTGTCTCATGAGAGAAGGCAGCCAGTGAGGTGACGTCATCTGGTGCAGGAGGAGACTCAACTTTGACGTCCACAATGATACTGATGCCGTTGGGAATGGCCTCAGGCGTGAGGATGTCAAATAGCATAGCACCAGATCTGGCAATCCAACGACGATGTTCCACGAACGGTTCAACTCGGAGATGGGCGATTGCACGTGTGCCAGACATCTCGTCAGGAACTGAAAGTGCAGCTTGAATCAAATGCGTGGTGTGGTCTTCAAGGAAACGTGCAGTGAAGACAGCTCCTACATGGTGATCACGTGCGCCTTGTAGCAACAAGATATGCGCCACACATCGCTGCCTGTCAGCTCGTGGAGGTGTAGGTGCAACAGAAACCAAATGGAGCAATTCATCTGTGCGAATTTTGTCCGGCCATTGTTGACGAATGTCATCGTACCAGTGATGATCCAAGTGGTCGAAGCGCACAGTTCGAGAGCGTTCACAACGAGAGTCGTGGATGTGGTGAATATACCAGGTTTCAACGTAAATCACACGACTATCGTCAACATACTCACGAACAGCAAATTCACGCCAGAGTGAACGCAATGTCAACATCCATGAGGCGGACGACAGGGCATCCGCATCTGGCCGAACATCTGTAGGGGATGTTGAAGAGCTCAAAGGCAGAGGTGTTTCACCTGCGGGAGATCCGTCATGCGGTGCGCCAGAAGCATGGTGAATATCATTCAACAGCAAAACTCCAGCGTCGCAATTGGAAGTTGTCATCGATGTATTCAGTGCACTTGAACTCGATGGGATCACTGGCAGGCCATCCTGTGGGCTCAACACCGTCAAAGGCAGTGGCTCCTCATAGGATGGCGGCACTGGATCACTTGGAACAGGTACTACATCACGAACAAGGGCTGGGAACCTCAATGATGAAGACGCAAAATTGTGCACAGAAGATGCAACCTCAACTTCATTCACTTCGTCACGCAAGTCACGCGTGAAACGATCAAAATGTGGATTGGAAGGAACATCAGAACAAGGTCCCTTCGACAGGATGAATAAGGATGGATCATGTTTGGCAACCACATCAAACTTGGGCATCCAATCATCTGTCATCGGCAATGAGCATGTGCCTTGCTGTTGAACATCACAGGGATATCCTAAAGCGGGAGCAAAAGTCACATGAGATCTTGTAGAAGAACTCTTCAAACAAGTCTTTGACGGTGCCGCTGAAGGAAACCATGTGAATTGAGAAATTGGGCGTGTGAGATCACACAATTCAAAGTGCCAATGTGCTGCATTTTCAAGGGCTTCCCAAGGCCCAATAAAGGACTCATCCTCCAAGATGGAGTGGCTCCAATAGGCAACAATAGATGGGACACCTGCCACATCCTGAGCATAAGGGGCCTGGCAAATCTCCGACTGGTCTATTTGCCCCCCCCACCAAAAGGCTGCATAGCCTTGGGCAAGGCTGATCCACCCTCGGCAGCAGGAGTGACTGGTGGTTCTTCTGTGCGAGCTTTCTTTGCCGCATTGGCCTCGATATCGTCCTGAGCATCCCTCAAACGTGTGAGGTTGGTGAGCATTTCTTGAATGCCATCTCCAATGCTCCCGGTTGTATCGGCCATCAAATCTTCGTCGCTGACCTCGGGGATCTCTTTCTCGACGATGTTGTCGAACTCCGCGAGGGCCTCTTTGGTCTCCTCCAAATGAGTGCGAGCAGCTTGAAAGACGGATGTAGCAGCGTCTATGGCATTGGCTAACTCTTCGTCTTCCTTGGTGAATTTCTCTCCATGCTGCTGCCATCTTTTCACGGAATCGTCCAAAAATTTGCCCCAGTTTCGATGCATGTTTGTTCTGGCCGTCTTGGCCTTTTGCAGCTTCTCGCGTGCTGTGTCTAGACGAGACACCGCTCCATGCATGAGTTTGGAGGCTTCTTTGGGGGTGATAACCTTCACCTTGCTCATCGCAGCTTGAATCTCCGGTGTCAGCTCCAAGTCTGATTTCTTCAATGTGCTCACCAATTCCCTCAATTGTTGAGCCTCTAACGATACTGTACTGGCTGAAGCTGACGGAGCGGACGAGGGATTGGCAGTGATCTGCGAAGGCCATTCTGGTTCTTGTGCAGGAACTTGGCGTTTGCCAGCTTTGCGCTTGGGTTGACGTGGAGACTTGGCAGCACGGCGAGGCGAAGGCTGGGTACGCCTGGGTGTCGATGCTTGCCAAGGAACAGTTTCCTCTTGCCAATCCGAAGCATAGTTCCATGCGCCTGATTGTCTCATCGACGACGCTCTTCGTCTCCTTGGTGATTTGGTCACATTGCGGGTTGCGACACAATCTTCCCAAAATGTACCGCAGAAGCCGCAGTTGGTGTGACTTCCCTTGTTGTCCTTGCGACACCAAGCACAGTGCCAAGCCGCACCTCCTTTCGATGCAGTCGCCATCTCGTCTTTGATACGCTGCAAAAACGCGGGATCTGCAGAATGATGGTGGCGCAATGTGCGATGTATCCAACTCAGCTGTCTTGAAGTCAAAGAAGCCGCTGAAGTGCGATGTAGGAACCAGGCACGACGGGCCGCAGCCCGAAGGCGTCTTGATCTCCTCCGCAAAGTTGGTGTAATCCTTGACCACAAAAAGGACCGCCAGGAAGATCAGCACGTAAAAGTGCATGCACAGCCCGACTGTCAAGTCAAACACAAGGGTGTTCAGGAAGAAGACTAAGCAGCTAGATCAGGTGATGCTGGTATGCTACTCCAGCAGAGCACACGCAAGCAACGCAGCGCAACGCCAGGGCTGGACCAGTTCAGCGCGCAACCGCGTGCAAAGGCTATGGCAGCCCGCGGGTCAAAGGTCCCGCTAAGGTTAAAGGCAAGGGATTAAACACTCCTTAAGCCAAAACCTTGCCAGGTTGGACTAGCGAATCCAAAATGGGCAAGTCCAAGGTGTCCGAAATTCCTAATCTACGCCGTCAGACATAGTTCTGGTACAGTTTGCATATCCCAGATGCTCCATGTATGGAATATTTATCTACATTTGGGTCATTTTGGTGGTAAATGTGGCAAAATATTCTATACATGGAGCATCTGGGTATGGGTCTACCGTGTTCCCCAAGTTTTCTGATCATCAATTCTGCGGATTTCAGATGGCCCAGATTGGGGGCGATAGGTAACAGACAAGCCCAATTTCTTCTAAAAACCATCAATAAAAACATATATATATATATCATATACCTACTGGTTGTTCAACATAGCCATGGAGAATGACCCATTTGTATAGATTGATGGTTGATCAACCTATGAAAAGATTGTGATTGCCCATAGGAACTTATAAATTCCCAGAGGATAAAGTCCCAGTATATCCCCAGAAAATACCCAATTTGTTGATGGTTAACCCCCCTGAAATCCCATTGAAACACCGTTGAAAACTCACCAGGGGGATCACGAATTCATCCAAAGTCTCGTGGCACCGTGGCTTTGTGACACAACTCATTTTACATCATTATACCATCATTGTACATCAGTATACATCATTATACCAGATCATACCCATATGATTATATCATAATTAAACCCATATCATACCAGATTATACCGGGGTTCGAATACCCTGAGTGTTTTGGCGTTTTTGGGTAATTATTCTCAAACCATCGCACTTGGCCCAATCTTGACCATACCCAATCATCCGCGGTCCATGCTCAAGCCCTGCAAACTCGGATGGGGGTTTTCTCAAATAGGGGTACCCCTAAATCATCGACAAGTAGACCGTTTTAGTATTGAAACCTCTGGTTTTGGGCATCCACCATTTAAGGAAACCTACATATATATATATCTATCTATCTGTCTGTCTATCTATCTATCTTTCTATCTACCTATCTATCTATCTACCTATCTATCTAGCTATCTAGCTATCTAGCTATCTAGCTATCTAGCTATCTATCTATCTATCTACCTATCTACCTGTCTACCTGTCTATCTGTCTATCTGTCTATCTGTCAATCTGTCAATCTGTCAATCTGTCTATCTGTCTATCTGTCTATCTGTCTATCTGTCTATCTGTCTATCTGTCTATCTGTCTATCTGTCTATCTGTCTATCTATCTGTCTGTCTGTCTGTCTGTCTCTCTATCTATCTATCTGTCTGTCTGTCTGTCTGTCTGGCTGGCTGGCTGGCTGGCTGGCTGGCTGTCTGTCTGTCTGTCTGTCTGTCTGTCTGTCTCTCTGTCTACCTGTCTAGCTGTCTATCTGTCTATCTGTCTATCTGTCTATCTGTCCATCTATCTGTCTACCTGTCTATCTGTCTATCTGTCTATCTATCTATCTATCTTTCTATTTCTATACATCT
>Ga0126342_10009873_pt1 | contig 17088 bp, 9 predicted proteins | sample Cyp1metagenome_FD_92528 | JGI IMG/M metagenome (GOLD analysis project Ga0126342, IMG submission 92528) | Coral microbial communities from Lord Howe Island, Old Settlement Bay, Australia - Cyphastrea 1 metagenome | ecosystem: Host-associated > Invertebrates > Cnidaria > Coral ... | reverse complement strand
TTGGGCCGCACCACGAGCCATTCGGCATGGTCTCATGAGAAGTCCCTCCCTTAAGCCATTGAAAAGGGCAGGAGGCAAAGAATCAACATGTTCCATGCTAATTGTGTGACACGCAATTCACACCATGGTTTATCATGGTGGGCCCCGGAATTTTTGAGGTGGCCACTGTAAATCATGCTACAAACGACCCCACTGCACCGGAAGAGTGCTTGAATTGGACATCTCGGGCATCACCCAGTACCAGGAATTGGTTATTATCAAAAGGGCATCCTTTCTCTATCATCTCTATCACTGATCCATTTTGGGGATCCCCCAGTTGGAGACAAGCTCATTTGGTTTGCGACCAAAAAAAATGTGCAGCCAAAGTTCCAGCAAATGAATCCTCTTGCGTCCAATGAGGCTTCACACGTGTGTAGATGCATTGGGTTTCGAAAAATGAATCGAATACAGCAGTTGAGCATATTTATCTTTTTGTCTTAATATTAAACACCCCTCAGAAACCATGGTTGGTAAGGGATTTAGCGATATTTGGGATCATTTATTGGGGGGATGGAATTAGGGAAAACGGCACAATCGCGGGTCCTAAAGCTCTTCTGTCTTACCACCAAAGCCATGTTGTCAGTGGTGCAACATCTTCGCCATGCTTGGCGCAGGTAGTTTCTTTCCTTGCGGCTGTCTATGACATAGACAAAGCAAAAGAAAATAAGAGAAAGAGCAAGAGGTGACGTGGGTACTTCGAGGATCTTCGAGGACTATTTCAAAATAGCAATGAGCAACTGTGTTATTTTTTTAGGATATATATTTTTTTGATATTGATATATTGGATATGTTCAAGGATATTTATGATATGTATGATTATTTTTTGATATTTCTGTATTGCTTCATCCCCCCTCATTAGTTTTCTTTGACCACAGTTGCAGCATCATCGGAAAAAGCGATCAGCCCTGGATCGATCTGATAATCTGTCCTGTAGCTGGAGATTCCCAACTCACTCATTGTCTTTCATAATCATTGTCTTAAAACCAATTACCCGGCCTGGTAAACATACAGAAAGCTATTGAAAATGGCCCAGTCGAAATAGTGGATTTTCCCATTGAACATGGTGATTTTCCATAGTTATGTTAGTTTACCAGAGGGTACAGTAGTATTACTCCCATATGTCATTTAAGGGTCAACCATACTGTGGATGAGAATGTGATTCAGGACGTTGGTTTTAAAGTTTTACACCTCGGAAGATTCGGAAGATTCGGCCAGAAAATGGGGATGATTGTGAATGAGTTCAACATCAATCATAGAATTGGATGATGGGAAAATGTACCATATCAAGCCCTATATTTGATGATAAAAACCATGGTTTCCGGTTCCGAATTTCCCTTAAACCAATCCAATGAATCAATTCTTTGTAAAGGCTAAATTCTTCCAGTATGTTGGGTGATCCTTGACCCATGTCACGAAATGTTATGCTGCAGCTTTGTACCTATAGCCTATAGGCGATTTGCCGTGCCCCAAACGAAGGGCTGTTTGAAGCAATCACCCCTTCAGTTTACGAAGTTGAAGTGCGTCTTGAATCATGTTGGACAGTTGGCAATGGAACAGATTCCTTCATGATCCCTAGCCCAGTTTTCTACCAGTTGCAGAACGAGTTTGGTTGGGAATTCAAAGAGATTCCGCAGATGAACTGAAAACTGAGGGGATGTGATTTGAGAACAGGCCAGACAAGTCCTGTCCTGTCTTAGTGAATGTGTTTGTGCAGCTTGCTTGGCAAAGTCTGAGCGCGCCAAAAACGGCTCAAAAGACGGTCAAGTGCGCTGAATTGTCGAGCTGGCCACCACGTTTGGTTTGTATGTTACGAGGGGTGAACTATATGTTATAATATTTCATATATGTAGAAGCATCCTGGAGTAGATAGAGTATGTACATTTCAAGCAACAACACTAAACTAGGAATATCTTTGAAAATTCCATATTCTATCTACTTGAGGATAATTATGTATAATATTAATGTATATTATATGGGCAAGTATGGGTGCAGGCTGGGGCACCCAAACTGCTGCTTTAGCATTTGTTGATTCGGATTGAGGGCAGCCTGTACCCCTTTGAGGGGTCAAGTCATTGCTACTTCTGAAACGGAATGATTAATACTCATCGTGACTCCATCATGTGTCCTTCCCTAGGCCTTATTTGTTGATGGATATGTACTATCTATATTTGAAGGCTGCCAGTTAAGCAAGTGGTTATGTATGTATAAATATAATATAATCCTTATTAAATATATATATATTATTACATTATATTCTATTTTATATTATATGTTATATTATATTTTATATGTTATTTTATATTATATGTTATATACTATATTGTATTATATTGTATTATATTATATTATATTATATTGCATTATGTTATATTTATATTATGTATACATATTATATTATATTACATTATATTTTTTATGTTATTTTATATTGTATTATATTGTATTATATTATATTATAATATATTATATTATATTATGTTATAATATATTATATTATATTATACTATATTATATTATATTATATTTTATTATATTATATTATATTATATATATTATATACAACTGGTGGAAGTCCATGTATACATAGTTACAACATGATGATTTACCACTCACTGGGATGCACGTCCAAATACCATCCACCGAAGAGTTTGTTGAATATTCAAAGTGTCAAAGTCGACGTGGTCCACTTGCAGGATCATCATCAACGAATCCAAGAACTGGGGGCCATTTTTGTCACCCGTAGTAGCTGGGTTATCCCACAAAAACTGGTTGGTGGTTTGGAACAAAGTGTCATAGAAAGTGGGACAATGTGGTGGTTTAATATGGTTTAATGATGTTTAATGATGGTTATATAATGGTTAATAATGGTTAATATTGGTTAATAATGGTTAATGTCTGGTTGCTGGTTTGGAAGATGTTTTTTTCATTTGTCCATTCAATTGGGAATTTCATACTCCCAACTGACGACCTCCATCATTTTTCAGAGGGGTAGGTTGAAACCACCAACCAGTAACTATGGCTAAGTGTGAACTACTTGGAGTATTAGTTGGGTAATATAGTCAATGATTAATATAGTTGTTAATGTCATATTACTCTATGGCTAATATTTGTTACTATAGTCAATGATTAATTGGATCATAGTTGGTTAGTCGTGATTTTCCTACTGTTTGATCACCTGATTATCCTGTTGTTGAAAATAAATGGCTGAAAAACAACCCTTCGAATCCTGATCAGTTTGAGGTGAACCACCAAAACACCTGTCAGACCTGTCAGGTGACACTTGAGCCATTGGAGCTCCTTGCGCCTGCCGACCTGGATTGTTTGTGATGGAAAAGAACTGGCAGCCGGATGGACCAATGTGGGTGTGGCTTGAAACCATGTCAAGTAAATTGGAAAAAGGACACACCATTTTAAAGGTTCTTGAAAGGCCCAAATGGTAGGTATGGTTGACATTTGGGGCTACCACATTACCCAATATCTGAATATATCTGATATTTCAACGGCTAAGATTGGAAAATCCCATGTTTTTCATGTGATGAAGAATGATATACCATCTGGTTATTCAACATAGCCATGGAAAATCACCATTTTTAATAGGTAAACTATCTATAAATGGGCCATGTTATGCCATTTTCCATGGCTATGTTAAATAACCAGCGGGTACCATGATTTGCCAAGACAAACAATGGTGTTTGGTTGCGGGAAGGTTCAGTTCACCAAGTTCTCCCGGGTCCACACATGCCAGAGATTTTCTGTTGGAATCCCATCCCTAATATATCACTGGCCATGCAACAGGAAGCCATTCATTGGAGGTACCTACCATTCCAATTCCATTCCATATATAAGGCCTATGTTTCAGAGAATATCCCCACAATTCATATGGCCAAACATATGGTACGTTTACGTAGCTCCATTTTAGTATCCTGACATTCCCATTGAATATCTCCTAATATCAAACCATATTTCAGGGACCCTTTAGGGATTGGTACCCCAAAAACTTGACACTGTTCGAAGGCGAATGGTGAAACTGGATCGATTTTTGATAAACCCACATTTTAGTGTCAGGAGATGTGTGGCAAAGCTGGGAAAGCATATGGTTCATACTGGCTAAACATGTTGTTTGGGTATTGCTGGGTTGTTGTTTGTTGTTTTCACTTCATATTTCCATACATGAAAGTGGCAGTTGTGCTAAGGGCTAGTCACAGCCAGCCAGTCTGCTTTGGCAACTCGGCCATCTCGCTTGACATATGGGCTCCATATAGGTCCATCAGCTTGACATTTGGCGAGTTGAGATGAGGAAAGAAGCTTTATGTTCCAAAATCCTTCCGTAAACCGAGTCAAACAGTGAGTCAAAAAGCTAATTACCATCTGGTTATTTAACATAGCCATGGAACACGGTTCATTTATTAGATGGTTTACCTATCAAAAATGGTGATTTTCCATGGCGAACTGTTAGTCATAACCAGAGGGTAACTTCTTAAGTAAAACCATCCAAAATCAGAAAAAAATCGCTTCCCCCATCTTTCCTGGAGCATCTCGCCTCAGCATTCAAGTCATCCAAGTGCTGAAGGATGGCCTCTCAACAACTTATCAATATTGAGCTTAAATGTTCTGAACTGTTAAATATACATCCAACATGATCCAACTAATTATGATGTGTTTTAAGTTACCATTTCTCAACTATTTAATTTTCAGCTATAGACTATGGAATTTTTTTTTAATGAAAGGAAAACGAGGCCGGGCCTCCATATTCAGCCAATAGTTTTTCAGCCCACAAAACTGGACACCATATCTATGGAGCCAGCATGGCATGGGTCGACTGTGGCGCCCCGATGAGTGCCATCTGATTGCCATCAGGACATGGTTAATGATGGTTAATGATGGTTAATGATGGTTAATGATTGTTAATGATGGTTAATGATGTTGGTTAATGATGTTGGTTAATGGTGATTAATGGCTGATTGCCATCATTGTTTGTTGCCGCAAGGGATCCTTGGGGAGGGGGCCATCAACGATTTTCTCGTGGCTGCAATACTCGCAATACTCAAAAAATCCCCAACTCGGGTGGCGTTTTTCGTTATTCAGAAGTTATTCTGGGTTCATCCAATTCTTAATGCAGCAATCATAATCCAATCATGGATGTTAACTATTTCCGTAATAATCGCCAAAACTATTCTGGTTTCATTCAAATAGTATATATCCCATCGTAATATGTAATATGTGATTGATGGCCGTCACCTCATGACTAGAGGCCATGATAAGGGGTGACCATACCTCATTCATTCCATGTTTTGACCACGGCACATTGCCCGGTATTTCTCAGACTGGGGGTATTCTGGGGGGATTCCCACACTACAGGTTTCAACAAATTGAAATCGTCGAATGTTGCATGAAATGCCGATATTGAGGATATCCTCCAGCAATCTAACATAGTTATGGAAAATGGCCCATTTAGTTCGATGAGTTGCATATTGATTTACCTCTTTAAAATTATGGTTGGTGGTTTGGAACATTTTTTATTTTTCCATATATTGGGAACAATTACAATAATCCCATTTGACTAATATTTTATAGAGGGGTTGAAACCACCAACCAGAATTGTTATGTTCCATAGTCGAGTAAGAAATTACCAGAGGGTACATGGTAAACACATGGTGATAGGCAGTTGATTTGGCCTGGGTCTCTATTGCCTCCATTTGGTGCTGGGGATACCAATTCAACTGATACAAATTGAAGTAGTCCGTTCCCTGTATTATTGTATATATCAGTACCTCCTCCCGCATGGGTTCTCAAATGAATAGATCCATTACAAAAATCATGGTTTCTAGAGGGGTACTTTATATTAAGGGGAGCCGAAGATATTAACTATTCTTAGATCTACCCCTGTTTTGCAGGACGCCCAAGTGTACCCGACATGACCAAGCAAGACCCAATGCGTGCAGCTATACAATTGAAATTACGACCCAAATCATGTTGCATTCATGACATTTGCAGGTGGTGTTTCCTATCAAATGCATTCTGCTGCCTGGGACAGACTATTAAGAGCACTTACCAGACCTCGTTGATAGTGTCAACCCAGTTCAAAATGGAATAAAAACTAATCTAGGATTGAAAAGTCATTGTACTTCTGGAAATGGCACGACGTTGCCATTTTTTGATCCAGAAAATTTTGTCGACGTGAGGACCGCAAGTCATGCCGGAGCAGGGCGGGAAGGGTGGTCGGAAGGCAGGGCTGCTGACATCAACGACAAGGAATGGGGCAATATGGCTATGGGTGAAATTTTAACACCATAAAAATGGCAAACGACACATCCCGTTCTGTAAATCATATATTCATAGTATGTTCATAATTATTACCCTCTGGTTATTTAAAATAGCCATGGAAAATCACATTTTTTTAATAGGTAAGCCATCTATAAATGGGCCATCTATACCATGGCAAACTGTTAAATAACCAGATGGTATTATCAGTAAATTTTTGGGAGGAGCTCTGACCCAGATAAACAGAATCAGTGTGTTGATATGTCGCCAGTAAGAATTTGTTTGTTGTCGCATCAGGAAATCAAACACGCTCCCGACGCTTTTCAGATGGACCATCATTGATGGTGGATGAGCTTGAAAGGACTCAAGCAACAGGGGTCATTTGATATTTTCATAGTCTTGGGTGGTTGGCATCACTTCAACTCCTGGTGTTGTTGTTTCTGTTTGCTATCAGAAAACGGTTCTGTTTCCACAAAAAGATGTTGAGAAGCCAGCTGATCTACTTTGCCAGACAAAGCCACCAGGCATTCCGATTCACCAAGAAGCCTGCCAATCGGTATCAATCGCTATTACCAATTAATTATCATCAATTGCCCTCCGGTAAATTAACATAGACCCTGAGAATCGCCCATTTTTAATGGAAACTAATTTTCCAACCCCTATCTGCCAGGGTCTATGTTAATTTACCAAGCCCTGCAGCTTTCAGGGCAGACGCTTTCATGCCAATGGCGGCAAGGCACTAGGGAGCTGAAATTTGGTTTTTTTTTGCTGAAAGGGATGATTTTCCCACCATAGATGTCCCACATTCCCATTGGTTGGTTGATTAATAGAGGGGTTTGTTTACCCCTTTAACAACAGGTAAATGATGATAGTTGGTGTACCAAACCGGCCCACACCTATTTTTACCACAAGGACATTATTGTTTCCCACTGGCTATTCTGCTTTTGGATGTGTTGGCCTATGTTGGCCTCACAGGAACATGATGGAACATGGAGGTTTCCTAAAAAAGGGGTACCTCAATTGTTGGATGGTGTATAATGGAAAATACTGTTAACATGGATGATTTGGGGGTACCCCAATTTTAGGAAACCTCCACATGGTTGAAGATTCGTTGGAGTTCAAGAGAAGAAGAGATCAGTAGCACTCGTATGGCTCCAATTTCAACGTTGTCAAACCTAGCGGATGAATTAATTCATGGGGTGTAGCCCGCAGCAAGTGAAGGAACATGACCTGGAGCCCCTTCAAAAAAAGAACAATTCAGAGAGTTTCTCAATCAAGGGCTGGCATTCGGTCAAAGCCCTGCGAGTTAATGCCAACACTTCTGGATGTTCATTCCATTCAGATGGTGTTGCTTGAGGAATCGGTTTTTCAGGGAAAATTCACAAGAGAAGGCCCTTTTTAGACTGATGATAGAAACCCTTACCCTCTGGTTATTTAACAGTTTGCCATGGTATAGATGGCTCATTTATAGATGGTTTACCTATTAGAAATGGTGATTTTCCATGGCAAACTGTTAGTCATAACCAGAGGGTAAATTCCGGGTAAATCATCTTAAATCAATCCGGTGATACTCCACGTGCAGGGCGAACATGCGCACAGAATCCTGGCGGGTGGTGAGAAAAATACATAAAAATACCCTCTGGTAATTCAACATAGCTATTGAAAATGGCCATTTATAGTGGATTTACCCATTTTCCATAGCTATGTTAGTTTACCAGAGGGTATGCGCAACACCATCCCCCCAACCAAAATAGACCCTGCCATCCAATTGTGCCTTGGAAGACTACCCAAACGTCTTTAAACATTTTGGTGATTTTTGAGGGTCAAATTGTTGGTAGAGATGTTCAAGTTCCATTCATAATCATATCATTTACCCGGCCTGGTTATGACTAACAGTTCGCCATGGAAAATCACCATGTTTAATAGGTAAACCATCTATTTCTATGGGCCATTGTCCATGGCTATGTTAGTCATAACCAGAGGGTAAATCCCAATAAATGCCCCTGAATTTCCATACAATCCCATGTGTATTGCCATTGTCATTGCCAGTGGTCTGACACCAATCCAAAAAGCACAGATCTTTTCGCATGTCATGTCGCGCCGCAGGGACAAGCGCCCAATGCTGCTGGAGGCTGGAAGATGGGTCGGAAGGACCTGCATCGAAGTGGAAGTGCAAGTGGTTCATAGCCATGTTAGCCATTTTTTGGGTTTCATCAAAGAGGATACCCCAATAATTAGCTGGATGGTGAATATTTCATGGAAAATCCATCTATAAATGGATGATTTGGGGGTACCCTCTGGTAAACTAACATAACTATTGAAAATGGCCCGTTGAAATAGTGGATTTACCCATTGATAGCATGGTGTCTTTTTCCATAGTGACGTGGCTGTTCACCAGAGGGTAACCCCATTTCAAGAAACCCCAATGTTCAATCATGCTGACATAGATGTGGAAAACCATCCAGTTTTTTTTTTTAGATCATGTTCCTAAGAGAAAACCGTACGGCTTTTTCGGATCAACAAACGGTTATTTTACAAGGCGAACTACATGGAGGTTTCCTACGTAATGGGGGTATCCCCAAATCATCCAAAATAATCTATTTCAGTATTGAAATGGCTTTGTCCAAAAATGGCGTACCTCTCCAAATGACGATGTTAATGGCGATAGACCATGACAAAGCCATATCATATAACCATATAATAACCGACTATATGATCTCTGTACGGGATGGCTCAACAACTGAGAAAAAAACAACACATTTCAGTGGGTGAACACCCATTTACCGGCGAAATTGCTAAATTGATGTTTGCCAGGGTGCCGGGATTTTGATTCATAGCCATCTGGGATAATTATATACATACATACATACATACGTACGTACGTACGTACGTACGTACATACATACATACATACATACATATATATGTATAAATAATGTATAGATTATGTTTTGTATGTATGTACATATATATATATATATATATGCGTATTTATGTGAGGGAAAAAAACAGTAAAACATCACCCACCGATCCAGTTTCAGCCTTTTTGAACCCCCCCGACCAGGTGGTGCAACCAACGAAGCTACACGGTTGCAGATATGGAGTGGGAAGACCATCCTTGACCAGCCTAGACAGTCGTTTTGCTCATGGGGATGATGTTGGCCCAAAGTTTTGGAGCCTTTTATTGACTTACATAGTATGCCAAGGTATGTCCGTAGCATTTAGATGGCCAACCTCAATAGTTCAAAAAATTGGCGGGCCATGTTGGTGTAAACATGTCGTACCATGATCCAGAGACACATCATTGGTCAAAATCATCATGCTGGTTGGTTAAGTCTCAAGACCAGGGCCTCATTATGATACACCAATAGTAGATCTTACACACAATACCCCAATTATGGGATAGAATCATTGTCACATATAGTGTATACACACATACATAATATGTGTATGTATATATATATATATATGTGTGTGTAATAGTATAATAGATAAATATATATGATGATATGTATATATATATTACATAATCTCCCTCTGAGCCATCCATCTCCATCTGTCCTCCACTTGGCACCGTGGCAGGCCTCTGATGGCCAGCGTGTGCGCAAGGAACAACAGCAGCTGCTGGAGGCGTTGACGACGTCGTCAATGTCGACGTTGGGGGATTTACCGGAAAAACATACAAAAACATGTGGAAAACCCATGAAAACGCCATGGTTTTCTCAGAAGAATCGTCTAGAAATGCTTGGCTATTGATTTTTTTTTTGGAAGCTCATGGCGTTGGGTTTACCACATTAATCTAAAATCATATAGATTGATGGAAGTACAATCAAAATATTCCCATCTATTTGGAGGTTTCCAAAAAGTGGTGATCCCCAGTTTCAATAGGTTTCAATACTGAAATGGTCATCCATGACTTGGATGAGTTGGAAAGCCCGTATTTTTGGGCGTTGTATGGTGTTCAGTACAAAGGCGAGTAGTTCGTAGCAATGCCCTTTTGAAACCAAGGGTAGTAGTTACCTTCTATAAGCAAACTTCGCAACGTGGAATCCCACGGTTAAGTCGGAAAGTCATCTAAAAGGGCCTTTTTTTAGATTGCCGAAGAGGTTGAGATCTGGGCATGGCTCAAAATGATTGATCCCGCCAAAAGATGGAACCTTTGTTTTGGTGAATTCACATCATTTCACAACGCAGTTTTGAGCCACAGTTTTTTTTGTTCGCACTTGTTTTCACATAAAAATCTTGCAGAGCCGTTCATTCCCATAGGATCCATGTATGGTATATATGGTAACATTTACCATCAATATACCCCCAATGTTAGCATATATACCATACATGGATCCTATGGGATTGTACATTTCGCCACACACAAGGGCACGCACTTTTTTCGGCGACGTCTTGATACGGCTCTGAAATGGGGTGAACAGCCAAATCACGGTTGAATGGATGTGCCAGCATCTTTCACAGAGTGAGACTGTTTCTTTTTTGTTTCCGCGGACTGGCAACTGGTTAAAACCGATGTTTCATGTTTCTTTCTCCATTGATGTTTTGCATTATGAAACCAAATATGCTGGTACTGACCATTTTGACACTCCTATCATATCCGATCTTTCCAGTCACCAGTGCCTGTTTTATTTGGCACGTGATCCACTTGATATATCATGTGCCTCGATAGAGACTTGCAGAGGGACTTGTATCGTATTGTATCCCCAACTCATCTTCACTCATCCTCGCTCTCTTTATCTCTCGTTCGCGATTTCTGTAAATTACGCCTAATATCATATGTTTTAGCTATCTTCAAAGTGTTTATTGGATGAACCATAAAACATGGGATTTAAGATAACAAAAATCGGGATTGAAACATTTTAAATGAGGACTTTAGCCAGATTTATGGACAATGAGGCAGATGAGTATTCACAAATTATGGGAATATTCGTCGCGAAAGTCAGATGCGAAACCGTTGGAATGGAATTTGGGACAGACAAACCCAGTCGGGATTTGTCATGCCCTTTACATGTATGGGAAATGGTTAAAATTATGCAGATTCCGAGGAACACACACGCAGAGAGTGAGGTCCTCTTAGATAGCTAAGTTGACTTATAATATCTTATAGTTAATTTGATTGATTGACTATGGTTTATGTTGTTTATGGTGGATATAACTATAATTACCATGTTTTTTTTCTGCCACTAGGTTTCAGTTTCACTGCCCCAGAGCTTCCCCAGGAACTAACACAGGCCGAAAAGGAGGACGATCGGAGCGAGTTTGGAACAACGAGCTGAAGGGTAGTGATTTCATCAGCAAACATGAGAATGTAAACCTAAAATTGTGTTTTTGGGAAATCGGAAATCTTGGAAAAGACCGTGTATATATATAATTCCAAATATATATATATATATATATCATACATGCAAAGTAACCCCCTAAAATGAGTCACAGATTGGAAAGCTGGAAATTATGAGAGACATATCATCTACACAGTCCTGGAATGTTTATTTTAGGTTTCCGAAAAAAAAACAACTGCAATGTCAAGGGATAGCGAGTTTCATAGTGGAGCGCGAAATACGGAGATTTATTCAACCAATGCTGGGATGTACCTCTAAGCTTGGTTTCATTCAGAAAACCGATGTAGCTGGATGATCGCGATGCACATATAGTATCAAAAGTTTTGAAACATATGGGTCCAAAGGCAACAAAGTATCCAAATAATTTCTTTGACTCCGACTGCATTCTTCTCTGTGCAGTTTGTTGTAGAAGGGTCCGGCTTTGATTTGTTGATCAATCCCAGTTCATGCTCAGGTACTAAAAAATAAGCGTTGCTACCCTCCCGTTAAACATGACAAAGCATTGGCTATGATTTCCTAACCAAACATTGCAATGTGAATAACATTAAATTCGACTAGATGGGAGTTTCTCACTCTCTTGTCAAATATGTTTTATGATATTTTTGCTTATATATAATAACATATAATATAATATATATATATATATATATATAATATATATATATATAATATATATATAATATATATAATATAATATAATATATATATATTATATAATATTTATATATATAATATAATATATATATAATATATAATATATAATATATATATATATATATATTATATTATATATATAATATATATAATATATATATATATATTATATATAATATGTGAATATATCACCGTTGTTTTTTGACGTTTGTTCCGAATTTACAACATGTCTTGGGGATTTTTTCAAGATTTACACCCCAAACTCTAGCCGCCAGGACGGCTTCGAGGCGGCGCGGACATTGCTGGAACGGAGGTCTTCAACAGTCAGTGCAGGTGCGACCCACGGCACAATGATTTCACCCTCGAGATGTCGTAGAGGACAGGGGTTTTCCAGGGATGTTTGTTGGTTAATGTCAACCCCGGATGAGACTAAGCCATGGTTTATTAATTAGGGGGGTACTCCTCCAATAGTCATAATCTAATACTTAAATGGTACCCTCCCAATTAAACAGCCTGGGGGTTTATTAATCCAGGGTTGACATTAAACACCATGAATACTATCCCATTTATGGGATTCTAAATGGGTTATATGGCTTATCTAAACTGGTTGGTGGTTTGGAACATGAATTTTATAAACACCATGAATACTTTCTAGTTAACTAGTTCGTTATCTAGTTCGTTTCTTTTGTGTACCATAAACCCCATCGAATTCAGCCACAGCCATATCTCAACTGAACGCTATCGCTCGCTCGACGGCACCATCCTGTAGGCATCCGGTAGGATTTCCATCGCTAATGATTAACTGATGGAAATCTCTACAGTTGCTGGCTGCGGTTGTCTTTTGAAAAATTGCTTCATGGGGAAGATGGCCATAGCTGAATGTGGGACAATAGCTAACTCGGATTTGGATTTGGCATTGGTAATATGATAAACTCAAAAGCCCTCTTTGTGGTGTATTGGTTATTATTGTGTTTGCTGCATTGTGTTGAAACTTCTTGGCAAACCTTAGCTGGCTTGTTCAATAGCTCAATAATTAGCCATGAAATGGGGATGCACGTTGCAGCAACAATTGGCAGTCACATACAGTCACTAACACTTATGTATACTGAGTATACGATCTCTGATGACTGGTTGGTGATTGCAAATACAGTTTCGTTTTTCGTTGTTTTTTTTATCAACGCAAACTGGCAGCCCGGTGACACTTCTGCTTGGTGTTCTCAATAGTCTTGCCGAATAAGATGATATGTGATATTATCTAATCTATGATAAATTTGTTCTAATGTTTTTGTGTTTCTGCATGAGATGATAATGCCAATGAACACTCATAACAATAGATATATTATATGATGTAATCATATTATTATTCATATTATTTATATTTATGATATCATACACGGTGTTTTCCAATGCACCCATGGCTATTGCATATACATATATAAAAAGAATATATATATATATACATATGGGTGCACCATGATTATCATATTATATTAAATACTTTTTTTTAATTCATAGAATTGGATTATGGGAAAATTTACAGGAAAGCCCCATATTTCATGGCAAAAACCATGGTTTCCTGTAAATTTTCCCTTAAACCAATCCAGTGATTAATGCACTCCTGTATATTTATGTTGTTCATCCTGCAGCCATCCGTTGCTCCGTTAGTCCTGACAGGTGCGCTGGCTCGTGCGCACTTGGAATTGGCCGAACGAGCCAAGCGTGCCTCCAGTTTGGAGCAGGCCGGGCGTCGGATGTAGCCTCTGGTGAACTAACATAGCAATGGAAAATCACCATTTTTGATGGGAAAATCCACTATAAATAGCCATTTTCCATTGCTATGTTAGTTCACCAGAGGGTAGCCTCTGATTATTTAAGATAGATGGCCAAAAAAAAATGATTTACCATTTTAAAGATGAATGATGACCTATTAAAGATGCTTTAGCTATTAGTGATGTTTGATGACTTATGATGATTAGGATGTACAGATAGCTATGGACAATGGAAATTTACCTTTACGAATAGGTAAATCAACTGCAAATGGCAACTAATGATACTGCTCTGTAAATATCAATGACAGTCAATGACTATGTAACTATATAGTAGTTAATGTATACTGTCTTAATGATTTACATGCACATATATATATTACGTGTGTATATATATATATATTATGTGTATATATATATTGTATATATATTTTGTATATATATATGTATATATATATGTATATACATATGTATATATATATATATATGTATAGTTGCGTGCATATACGTATGTGTGTAATGAAAAAACTTAATGAAATAGTATCTATGTATATCATTACATAGTACTCAATATACATATATATATACATCTATTTCATTGTAGTACTTAACATGAAGTAATCCCCAGCTCTCGCCAGGTGAAGTATCACATGCTGCAAGCCTTGAAGGTTCAACCTCGGGCGGCACAGGTGCCGTGGAGCTGTGAAAAACAGGGGGCTGATGGCGTTGGTTAATCTTCGTTTGTAGTTGATGATGGTTAATCATAGTTAATGATGGTTAGTCAGTCATATGGTTATTGATGATTAAAGATAATGGTTAATGGATGAAATGGATTGGGTTAAGGGAAAAAAAATAGCCGGAAAGCCCCATGAATTTAATGGGAAAATCTATGGTTTCCGGTTAAGATTTTCCCTTAAACCAATCCATTGATTGGTGGTTAATGTTGGTTAATTGTTGCTTAAGTTTAGTATATTTGTGATTAATGCTGGCTTATGGTGATTTATTTTGGTGCAAGATAGTTTAAGTTGGTTTCAATTTTGTTTGGATGGTTTGTTTCTTAGCCGTTGATGCAGGAATGAGTGATTAAGACGTTATCAAGGATTGGCAACATACGAATATAGGATATCATATGTATACACACACATATGTATATATATATATGTATGTGTGTAGCTCATTGATAAATGATTTGTATATAGCACCGCAGGATTGGCGATCGGTTGCAGAGACCCCGTAACTTATTGGTGAAGCTGCCAGCGTACAGCGTGGATAACACGGTGTGGTTTCGGTTCAATGGGTTTTTGTTTGTGTTTCACATGTTACCCTCTGGTAATGACTAACAGTTTGCTATTGAAAATGGCCCAGTCGAAATAGTGAGTTTTCCCAGTAATAGCATGGTGATTTTCCATAGTTATGTAAACGTTTACCAGAGGGTATGTGTAAAGGTGTTTAGTCTAGGGTTTTTATTTTGTTCTGAGTGTTCAATACTGTTAATATGCTTGTACTTGGTACTTGTACACAGATAGAGAGATCGTTTGTGAAATAGTTTGAAACACATCCCACCAAGGGTTTGGCCGCATGTTTCAATCACACTATTTGCAAACTGACAACAAGATACAACAAGTAGAGTATGGGCTGACTCCTTACCATCCCAGAATAGGTTTAAGGGAAACTTTTGCAGGAAACCCCTATATTTACCAGTTCGGAAACCATGGTTTCCGGTTAAGACTTTCCCTTCAACCGATGATACCAATGATCCATGATCTCTTTGGGGAATCCTGTTGGGTTTTGTGCGCATGCCCGTGACACCTGCGGGGCTAACGGGCAAAGATACAGCCAGCCAAGACTTTCACGGACCGATATCCAACCCCTGAGCTCGGGATGATTCCGTATCTGGAAATAGAGGACCAATAAATGGTTGTTAAAATGGTAATAAATGGATATAAATGGTTGTTTAATGTTGTTGAGTGGATTTAGGGGTACAATCTCAGACACACCCATATTATGACGATTTCACATGTTAATCCACCATTCAATCAATTGGCTTCAAGGATGTGAATGGAAAACTTTTAGTAGCTCCTTAGCTCCCCAATTTTGTTGGGAATTCGGATACCAATGCCTCGAACAGTCCCTCCATTCACCACTGAATAGCCGCTATATATATATACGTGTACATATATATATTATATCCTCATTATATGTATATATATTATATATATCATTATATATATATATGTATATCATGATATTATATATATACATCCATTGAAAGGGAATTGACACCAATTCCCAATAGTGAATACAAATTAATATGCTACAATCATCCAGGGGTTGGATTCGTCCCAATAATCATCCAAATATACTATACTATATTAACATTAACATATGTTAACTCCGTCAGTCACCGACAGAATCAGCACACTCTGAGTATCTCTGAGTCACTTACACCCCTAAGTTGGATACACCAACACACGCCAACATATGTTAATATATGTTAATATGTGTTAATAGACTATAATTTATATATGTTAATATGTGTTAATATTTTTTTCATTCACCCGCCATTGAGTCTCACTCGTGCGGCACATGCGCGACTAATTAGCCTGGCTTCGTCAACCCTGAAAATCGGGCAGAAATTTGCCTGACAGGGAGTCTTGTATAGCACAGGCATGAAGAGCAGAGATCCACTCATGCTCATCAGCAGCCAATGGTAAAGCCTGGACAACACCGCAAGAATCAATCCGATGTTTGAGGCTGTATAAAGTGGCTAAAACCATGGCCCTGCACAGATGAGAAGGGTATTCTTTGGCCGACGCAGTCTTATATGATCCGTCGCCATGCTTTCCAGCAAGAGCATAGCACGGTCGTACAAGAGTCGAGTCAGTGTTTTGCTCGAGAACTTTTTCAACCAAGGCAGGGGGCCCCATGTTGACAGCACGAAGCGTGGTGGGTTTGATCCCACGACTTCCATATTTCCACTGCTCGATCTTGTGTTGCTTGGCCTCATGCAACGCCATAACCCA
>Ga0126342_10009872_pt1 | contig 17089 bp, 16 predicted proteins | sample Cyp1metagenome_FD_92528 | JGI IMG/M metagenome (GOLD analysis project Ga0126342, IMG submission 92528) | Coral microbial communities from Lord Howe Island, Old Settlement Bay, Australia - Cyphastrea 1 metagenome | ecosystem: Host-associated > Invertebrates > Cnidaria > Coral ... | reverse complement strand
TAGACAGATAGACAGATAGACAGATAGACAGATAGACAGATAGACAGATAGACAGATAGACAGATAGACAGATAGACAGATAGACAGATAGACAGATAGATAGATAGATAGATAGATAGATAGCTAGATGGCTAGATAGCTAGATAGATAGATAGATAAATAGATAGATAGATAGATAGATAGATCGAAAGGTCGTTAGATGAGAGAGAGAGAGACATAGATCGATAGATAAATAGATACATAGATAGATAGGTAGGTAAGTAGGTAGATAGTCAGAGAAAGAGAGAGAAAGAGAGGAGACCTCAAGCACCTTTCGGTCCATCAGTGGCTTCGCTCTGCCATCTCTGATTCACAACAACCAAGCTCTCCTATAGGTTTCCTATTTTTGAAACTTCCGCCACCGCCTTGTGCGGTACTACTGGTATCTATATGATTCTATATGTATACATACACATAGATAGAAACTTAAAAAGTGACTTACTGGCCGCCTGCATGTTACCTACATTGCTGACACCTAGGACCTGCATTTCCATGTAAAATACCTTTGATTGATGCCTAATAGCTGCGCCAAAACTTCGCATCCCACCACGCACCATTTGGTCAATGAACAGGCAGAAACTGTGATTTTTTGACAATAGCTGCTGAAAACATCTTGTCTCATTGTCCATAGCCCATTTGGTCAATCAGAAGGCCAAAACTGTAGCTGTAACTTGCATAATCATTGCTGGAGTCTCTCTTGTCACACTGCCCACAATCTCTTTGATCGTCTGCCAGTTGGCACTCAATGTTTCCAAACAATTTAAACGCATAGATTGAACTTGGGGGGGGTAGCATACATATATATATATATATAAAATACATACTATAAAATATACACACCTCATATATATATATATATATATATATGCATTTTTCATATTGTTATATACTAGATGTAAATGTATGTTTGCATATATTTGCATACATGGACATGTATGATGTGCGAGGTCCCATTTTTTCCTTTTTTGACAGATGTAAGTGAAAAGATATGCTGATATGTGTACATGTGCTAGATTCTCAAGCATCTGGCGTCTGACCGGTGCAAAGGAGCTGTGGATTGACTGTTTTGAAGAAGCCCAACGGCTGTCCTCGCAGCAACTGCAATGCTCTTCTGAATTCGCGAAGACTTTTTCCTTCGATACTGTTGTGGTCAGGGCTTAGTTGCCTCCAAGCACAGAACAGTTGACCTTGTTCGTGCAGCACTGCTATCCAGGGAATTTAATCATGTCCATTGGCATCGTTTTTGGTTTGATCGAAAATCCAATCCTAGCGTGCCCGCTTGTGAGGCTAGTCTGATTCGACATCTTCCTAGCTGCTTTGGCGACGTGCTCAGAAGGACAATTGCTGAGTGGATGTTTCTTAACGAGGCTTGACTTGTCATCATGTCATCCCTTCTCCTGCTTGAACATTTTTGCAGCGCTTGTCGAGGTGGTCTGGCCGGATGCTTGGTGGGGCCATTTGTTGCCACAGGCATGTCAGCTGAATCTTGCGAAGATTGCAAAGATGTGAGCATTCAAGGGCCATCGTCCAATGTCTAACTGAAATTCCCAGATTGTTGACACACTGGAGAGCACAGAGCACTGATATGACGAAGAGTAGATTCGGACTCATGAATGGGACATCCCGTGTGGGTGTGTGTGTGATATTCATTGTCGAGAGGGCTGCCAACTTGACCTTACTACTGGATCTTACCTCGAAGAAACCCCATGCGAGTCCCATTTTTTTTGCTGCAATGTCAATAGAGATGCTTCAATGACCATGACAGAACTTGCGGCCCAGAATCCAAAGCAGTCGTACTTTCTGAACTTGACCGGAAAGAAAGTGACATTGGGAAAGCTTGCTCACATCAGTTCGCCATGTGTCCATGGCATCGTCGGATTTTCATTTTTTACTTTTAGAGACAGGTTCCAAAGGTTGACCGGGTGGCCCAGAAAGTGCTTGGCAATGCTTGGCAAGTATGCGTCCTCCCCAAGTCATCCGTCCAGATGCAGCCCTTGCTTGCCACGCCTTCCACCACAGAGCTAAATGCCTGTACTTGCAGCAGCGTGAGTTCCCATTCATGTCATAATCAGTTAAAGGAACAGGGAGCGTAGTGGTCGAAGTGTTGCTGCGGCCACAAGCAAGTTCTTTGCAGCGTGAATGTCTTCAGATGAGATTACAAAAACTTGCACTCTTCTGAGGAGTCCCCATTTGACTGCCCATTTCGAAGCGCAGACTTGCTGGGTGCTTTGGGTAGCGCTTATACATGCTTAGAATTTACCTATGTACGTATGTATGTGTGTATATATATATATATATATATGGTGACTTGCAGCTTGCGTTCCTGTCCACTTGGGCCAGGGCGTGATATTTTTTTGCGTGCTCGTTTGCTTGTAGATCCACAGCTGAGCTGGGAAAGTCGAGTAAACTTTTTCTTAAGCGTGCAAAATGGATACAGTTCAAACTGACGCTCCCAAACAACACTCGATCTGGTCAGGCTTGGCCTTGCCTTCCTGGGCAGCTTGCTTGGGAACAGCCAGTGCAGGAGTGATGATTGGAGACGCTCGGCAGAGTCATCGAAAAGTTACTTTGGCTGTGTTTTTGGTAGCAGCGCCTGTAAGGGGCCGTGCGTTCGTGTACTCTTGACCCCAGTCGGCTTTGGTTGGGCCAAGTAGGCCCGGTCCTTTCTTGTCTATCCAATTCTCTGGGTGCGGGCGGTTCTCGTCGCCAAGCGACTCGAATAACGTAGCATGCAGAGGATGAGGAAGTGCAATAAAGAAGTCCTTATGACATAACATCACATTATGTTTGCAAGTGCTACGTCGTTACTGCCCCAACCCACCCCACAAAAAATAAAACACCCCAACCTGAAGCAATTAGAAAAAGCATAGACAGCGCAACTTGGGCCAGCTTGGGCCCAACCCGGCCAATTTTGCGGACTCAATGCGACACACTGAAAACTTGCATTTTTACCGCTATTTCCAACGTGTTTTGGCTTTGATGGGGTTCGTGCAAGGCCATGTTGCCCACATCGGGCCTCTCTTGGGCCCAACTTCGGCGCCAGATGCCCCCACACAGGACCAAGTTGTGCATGTTAAGCTCAACTTGCGTCCAGACGTGCCCAAGTTTGGCCCCAGTTGGCTCAAGTTGAGCCCAAGTTCGTCCCTGATTTAATCACCACGTCTCTGGAAATGCAAACGTTTGCTCTTGGTGCTACGGGCCAGTCCAATGGGAAGCCCGCTATCTCCGGCACTATGCCTCATGGTGGTATCCACCAGCGAGCAAATTTTGTCGATAAACTCGAAAGAGATGCTAAAAAACCACAACCTTTTTGTCAGACACATCCGCTATGTGGATAACTGGATAACCGATTGATTATTGGAGACAAACGACTTCACGATCTCCCACCATATGAAACTCTCCTGGACGAAGGATTCTATGGCAAGCCAATCATTATGGAAACTGCATCAGATCAAGAATTCCTGGGGTTCATGCTCGAGACACAACCCTTCGAGCTGATCTGCGTTGGACCCACCAACATGTCACAGATTCTTTCTCCGTTTTCAGCATCGCCACCAAAAGTTCTCTTGGGCGAGTCCCGCTCTCGATGCCACATTGTGGTCAAGGGCGCCTTCCCACTACATCGTGTCCATCAAGGCTTTGAACAACTAATTCAAGTGTATTCCATGGCAGGCTTCAGTGTCAAAGAGTTGAACAGCATTTTTTCGCAGATTTTGATGAAAGGTCAGCTAAAAAAATAAGGCTCACCTGGGCTGCCACCACCACTGACCAACCCTAAGTTTTTGCGCTTTTGGTCTCAATTCTGTCAGGTCATTGTTTCAGGACCATGCTTGATAAAGTCCCTAGGCTCAAACTCGCTTCCTTGATCGCGTCGATCTTCCTCAGATCCCATGGATAGGCATCAGAGACAAATTCATGTTCACCTGGCACGGGATGAGATGAAATGAGAAGAGATTGGCTCAGATGAAATAACATGAAATGACACGTCAACAGATTGTTGATGCGATGCGCGGAAGGCTTGCCCGCACCCTGTAGGCACAGTCTGAAACTTCCGCCCCCGGTTTGCCCGGGTACTACTTGTATACCCTGCAAGTGGTTTGCAATTGACTTTTCAAGCTACTAAACCTTCGAAATTCGTTTGCACACAGAAATTGAAGTTGCGGATGTTTCCCACAAACATCCACGGAAGGCAGAAGAGGCTGAGTGCGAGATCCTTGAGGTGGGTTGCCGGGCGAAGAGATTCGCTGGGATCCCTACTTTGGAAGGGAGGTCACCCTGAGCCATTCGTGGGCTGAGTGACCTCCCGACCAACCGGTGAAAAACATCTGCGCCAAAACTGCAGAATCAAACAAGGTACAAACCTACGGAATAATTGCAAGCTGCAAGCCAACGTCATTGGATCCAACCAATGCTCATGGCATAATGCAGCCCAGGCTGCTCCAATACCACTACTACTACGCGTTGACGCCGTTGCAGACAGAAGGGCATGCCTTTATCGAAAGTGGCCCAAAAAACATGAAATCCTTCAAAACCACCATTTGTTGCGATTCTTAAAAGCGCCATGAATCCGAAACACTCACAAACGCACGGCCCCGTAGAGGCGCCGGCACCATGGTTTTGACAAAATTGCGTAGTGATCTCAGTGACATTGTTGCATTTTGAAAGATCTGAGGCGAGGGTGGTTGACGCTTCACAGCACCACGTGGATTTTGGCTGCATAGTGATTCATATTGGACTGTGCAATGGTGGTTCATATGTTGGCCCGTAGCTCAAGGGCTTGATCCACACTGGATCTAAGGATGCCTACCTAGCACAGAGCATACCAAACCGGGCGCATTTGTGAGAAAGGCAGATGCGAAACTGGCATTGGCATTGCAGTTGTGCCAAAAATTAAGCTCTGCAATGGTGTCTTTTTGCCTGGCTTTGATCCGGGCAAACTTTTCCATAGCCTCGATTAGCCTCGATCAGCTTCGATCAGCCCATGCCAAACCAGGGCCTGTCCAGGCTGCAAGCGCTCCGCACAGAAGACCTCTGCAATGAGGTTGCAGCATCTTCGTGGAGCGCACTTTGACTTCCACGCTTGTTTCCTTGTTCCACGCAGACATTTTAAACAAACTCCACTCAACAAGAAGTTGGAGGGTAGAGGATGTTTCCTCTTCATTGAAGGCCATTTCGAATTTAATGGTTCGGCTTGACTTTTGAAGAAAGAACACAGAAAATGGAAGTGACCGACGATGGCTCCAAGAACATTAGGCAATGTCAGTGTTTGGTGTGACTGAAACACAACGATTTGTGGTGCCCTGGTGCCGTTCCAGCACATCCGCGATGTCTTGGTCATGAACAGTTTGACACTGCACACAACTAGCATGAGACACTGAAGTCTTTTCTTTAAAAGATATACAGCGGAGTACACAGTCGAACTCAGTAGCATGCTTGACGCCTCAATATGGATGCAGATATATCTTGTGCAACTGCTGCACTAGTATTTCATCAATTTCATCGCCAAATGCACACTGGAATCAAGGGATCACAGCGTACTGTAATGCCCAACTTGTGCCCAGAATGGATCACAGTGCCTCCCAGCACGGGTGCCTTGGCATCATTCGTGAATTGGGCGACATTCCATTATACTTTGAACACGGTGGAAACATTCCTTGTTGAAGTTGCAACACAACTACTTTCGCCTCCTCTCTGTCATACCTGTTTGAGTCAGAACTTGCTTGCACTGCAAAGGTCAGCAACTGTTCCGAAAATTCAACGCACTTTGAGAGTTGGGTACAAAATACTTTGTATTTAAAGCCGAAATGATGTTTCGGCAAGAGGCTTTTCACGAGAGTGCTTTTGACATTCTGTTTCAGGCCGCAGCGTTGGTGCATTGCGCTCAACATTTGTGGAGGTGGCTTCAATCACCAAGGAGACTTCCTAGAGCCTTCCTTGACTTTGAAATCGTGCCAAAACTTTGGCCCTGTCAGTCCACTCTTCTTGAGTTCGTGTCGTGAGAGGATGGTTTGTCATGTTTTGTCCTGCAGACTGTTCCTGAATTGTGTGATCATCGCCAGGAACAAGCTGATGCAGAAGAACCCAGAGATGCTGTTCTTGGTTCTCTCAAATCGATGGATCGAACGCCTGAGGCCTAAGTTGAGACTTAAAGGTGAGAGTCGTGAGAGTGCTTTGATTCTTAAGCAAGTGACAGAATCATAGTCCTTCTCAAATGTTGCTTTGATGCTTGATGAATCTAGACGATGTCCAATGCATCAACAGGTTTGAACGCGATCGTGCAGCAGCGGCAAAGGCAACCTTGTCTGAATGACAACTTAATGTAGATGAACGCTAGACAAGAGAGTTTGAAACTGCTTGTATTTGTGTGATATTGTGTGACTGTGTTGGCAGGGTGGAAGTTTGCGCGTTTTGTTTGGATTTGCAGCGCAACGTTTGGCTTGTTCCTGAAATTTCCTGAAGGAGATCTTCCAAAAAAGGAAGGACTTCTATGACGATGGCAGAGGCTCTGAGCTGCCCCCTGAGGAGCGAGTGCCGACTCCAGCTGAGGCGGGATCACGATAAGTCAAGACATTTATTATAGGCATACATACAAATAAATTCATATATAATCATCTATCTATGTATATATATATACATACACATAATTCACATATATATATATATATATATATGTACACACTAGTATATACATGTATTATAGATCGATATTTTGTTCGTATTTGTTGGCGTCGTTTGTATCGTGTCTATCCTTAGTCCAAGCGTATCAATTTCACATTGCTGATCAGATCGCCCACCAGCTGATGCAGCCCCTGGACAGCACTTCCGCATCGGGACTTCATTGAATTGTGCGGTGACAAACAAATTACACCAATTGAGTCAACTCATTCTGTTCAAATTATACATGATACCATGATATCTCAATGACATCTCCATGACCCTTGTTGGGAAGTTTGACTAATACTTTTTCGGTTCTGCCAGCAGTGTGACAAGGACATAACGGAATTCGGCACTTCAGGTCAGGAGACTATGGCAACGGCCCTCCATATCCGATAGAAGGTCTATCTCTGAGCAACTCCCCTTTATGATCTTTATGGCTTTGTCATTGGAGAATTGCACTGGGACAATCGGCTTCGTTCAATCTTGGGACTGTCTCACAGCGAGGTGTCCCGCCGCCACCATGGAGACGCCAAGGGCTGGAGGGCACAGATAACGTCACAGTGCAGACTGATCACTCAGTGACCTGGAGCAACGATGAGCAACGGAGTTCAGTGCAAGAGCGAGGAAATACATGGAAATACACAGATACACCGTATGATATCGTACACCTAGGGACCTATTTGCGTTCAAAAAGTGTGCGGTTTTGTACCATAGAACAACCATGCAAAATGCAGAATACAGAAAAGGTCTGTCGACTTGATTGAATTTCATGCTTTCAGGTTATTGGCAAAGGCAGCTTGTCCGAATTGAGGAGCTTTGTCAGTGAACAAATGTACACAGCATGGCGTGCCTACATAGCACAACATGACTTTACAGGCTTTGTTGCACGATGAGAGCGAGTCTTTCGCAAGTTCGTATTCTAAGTCACTCTGGGTAGGAAAGGCGTGGGTCTGCGCGGGTGTGAACGAATGGACTCAGTCATTGCCTCTTTCTCTGCACTGAACACGTCTTGCTTTGCAAAGGTAAGAGCGTCGAGGTGATTCGATGCTTTGATGGGAAAGGCATTGAGAGGCCATGCGGACCTCTTTATCGTGAGGTCGGCAGCGTGGCTTCTTGCTGTATGACACTCATAGCACAAAAAATCCGGATACAAATTGGATTACAATTACTCCAAAGTGTAAAAGATCTTTAAAGAGCACTGCGATTTAAAACTGCTCAAAGGAGAGGGCACAAAAGTCTTTGTTTGGTTTTGCTATTACAGCTCTGTCTGAAAGGATGTCAATGCAGAGAAGGATGCAGACGAGAACTTGCTTTCTGGCCTAGGATATGTCGGAGTCTTAACGATATGCTTTGCCTTTTCTGACACAATCGATGAGGGAGTTGATTTGTATTTGTTGTGCTCATTACGTGTAAGTTGTTGTGCTCATTCTGCATAAGTTGCTTAAGTTTGCACCTTGGAGTGTTTGCTTCAGATTCGCAAGGCGGGAATTCTGACTTCGGGTCCAACAGCGTGCATCTTTCAAGCTGCAGCTGCTCTCCTGAGCCACAGGCCAAACATGGCCAAATTTGGAATCGGTTGAATCAGTTGCTCAATTACCGCCACCCAAGTCACCTATGTTGAATTTTGTGATATGCACTGAATGAATTGACAGTGTGCGTGTGGAGCTTCGCTTTGAGCTTGGAGGCAAGCCCTCTCCGAGTCAAATCTTGTGGTTTGGAAGCTTAGAACAGCTGGTGTTTGAATCTTTGCGATCTTTGTGCTCTATCAAGTCTGTCAAGTGCATAGAGAACCATTTCTTTATCTGCAACTTCGTATAACTTCGTAAATTCCTGCGGAATGGATGAACATTTATTGGTACTCGGTGGCTGAAACCAGGCAAAGTCCGCAAGCAAGAAAAGCCTTCAGGGATTTCTGTGTCTTGCAAGCAAGGAACGAGACGTTTTGAGCCATCAGCTTCAGCTAGCCATTTCTTGTATATTTGCATCACTTTGTCAGGTAAGACATGGCGCGGGTTGCACCCTGACTGCCAAGTATCGGCCACGCCTTTGTAGAAAGAAATGAGCAAAATGAATGCGGCCCGCGGCTGCCACTGTCATGCTGAGTGTTGGGATGATTTGGATGCATTTACATGCATTTGCGTCGATTGAACGTAGTGAGTTGATGTCAATTACAATCAAAGCGGCTCAACGTGTATGCAGTGTATTCCTGCATTTGCTGTGGTTCCATCAAGGGTTAGTGCTGAGATGTGCTGAGGCCCTAAAACAATCGAGGGAGGAGACATGGGCTGCCAAAGCCGAGTTCGATGAGTACAAGGCCTGTGGAACTTGTAAATCCTGATCGAAGATATTGCAGTAAGTTACAGTACAATTTATTGCAATGAGTTTGAGGGACATCTACGGACATGAAGGATTTGGAATTTCTGTTTTGGTGTCCACCCCAACTGTGCTTCCCAGCTGCCACAAGGTCCAGCAACAGATTCATCGCCAGGACGTTGATTGTTCAATTGCTCGATGTGCTTAGCAAAGTCTTCTGAAACCAGACCCAGCATATCTTATCCAACCTATCTAACATATCCAACATACCCAAGAATCAAGCCTTCTTGAGATAATCCAGCTCTGGAAGCTGCAATCACTACAATGTTTGTGGGTCTTCTACACAACACATTGGCACGTTGCGTTTCTCAATTCACGTTTTCATTCGTTTTCAACTGTTATGGTACGTAAGAATCCGCCGCATTTTTTTTCACAGCTGGCTTCAGAGTGATCTCTGAGTGCGAAAATGCGATGCAACCGTGCGAACATGTCAAATTTAGATGGATTCCAGAAAATTGAAACGCCTTGTCATTCAGGATCAGTCAGGTGTTGGGACATTGAAAGAAAAGTCATCGTTTAGTTACTGCTGCCATGGCGCCAAAAGATGCTGCTGTGTCCTCTTATGTGGACAATTTGTTGACAAGGGTCCTTTGGTTGCAACATACTGCAAAACATGGAGCTCTCAAACCGTAGCAAGTCTAGGATAGTCTTTTCGACACCTGAACTGATTGCAGGTAGTCACGGGAAGACGACCTGCTGAAGATGCTGCGCGTCAATATGTTAACAGACTTGTCGCGAAGGCGCTTCTCAAGTCACCTGGGTCCCAACACCATGGAAACAAAGTGAAACAAATGTACCGAACCAATTCGATTGAACCAATTCGATTTGCACCTTCACAGAACCCAACAGATTTGGTTTATCCGAACTGGGACTGGGATTGTGTTTGGCAGGCACTGACTCAGAAGACCATCGAAGGCAACGGACAAAGATTAGCGCGAATATGGATGAAGCGAACAAGTCAGCATGATTTCGCTCTTGCAAGAGTCATAGCCCAGTCATAGCTGAGAAAATTGTGATCAATCAGTAGAGTTGTGCTGAATGAGTACAGATAAGATCGGACTTGAGAATTTTGCAAGCTTTCAGGTTCAGCGCGGGAGGTCGCTGCTGCTTGCGCACACGAAGCCGTGAAGGGCTACGTGATGAAGGTCGGTACAGCCCTGTATGAAACGTCAGTTCAGTTTTGATGAGAGGAAACCTCACACTTGAATACAATTGTGTAGCAAACAGAGACCGTGAAATCGTTTTCGATTGCGACTTGTGCATGTTAGGCCAAGGCTTTGGCCAAGGCGGAGGCGGAGAAGGCGGAGAAGGCGGAGAAGAAGATCGAGACACAAGATTCAGGACACTTGAGACGACGTACAAAGGTAGAGAGAGAGAGAGGGAGCAATTCATGAAACATGGGAGAAGTGGAGACTATGAAAACAATGGTGGCTCAATGTACCCACGAAGCCATATTACTAGGCTTCAGATACCTGGTATGGCATTCTTTTCCAGAACGTTCTAGGATTTCATATGTAGAAAACAACTAATCTTTTCTCAAATTCTGGTTAGCAAACCATGTTTAATTCAACGTTTTTCCTTTCCATATTTTCCCAAAAAAGGAGTCGAAGAGAAGGCCTTGGCTGCTGGATGTGCCCGTGTGGCAGTGGCCCGCTGGGTGCAGGCTGCAGAGAAGGCAATGTCACAGTCTCACGTGATGGCACGGGGTTTTCACATGTTTTTACCACATCTACTCAACTGCTCTCAGCTATATACTCTCAGCATCTCTCAGCTATACTCTCAGCTATTCCACCTACCTCCACTTATCTCCGTTCTTGTAGATTGTTGCTTTGATCTTGAAAAGTGTGGAGGCCAAAGAAGCAAGCAAAGAGGCAAGTACAAACCAAGGCGCATGGTCTGCATGGTTGTTTTTCTCGGATGAACATGTCGAAGTCCAGAGACCTTCCGCCACAATGGATGACAAGTCCAAGACCCAGGAGCTGAGCGAGAAGCTGCAGCTGCGGCAAAGATTGCGGTTGGACAGTGGATTTCGAAGGCAGTGGGCAGTCCATCATTAGAGTTTTGCCAATGATGACTTTGGAGATCGGCTTTGAATGCAACGAGTTGATGCTCGATAGGACTTCAAGAAACTTCCAGGACTTGTATTCGAGTTATTTGATTCAAAGACAGAGCTAGGGTGAATTTGTTGTTAAAAATGGGCTGCTCTGACTGAAGCGTTCTTGCAGGCTACCGAGACCGCTTCCAAAGAAGGCACTGAAATGGAAATAAGTCGGCATCACTCTGCCAAAGCTCCGGTCACATGAAATTCTCTTGAAGAAGCTCTTCAGATGTAGCCTATGTAGCATATTGCTTGTCACAAAAGCATACAAAAGCGCTTTTGCGAGGCTCAATAGATCTGAAATGATCTGAATAGTAAGCTGATTTCACTGACGATTGGTGGAGCAATGTGGAGCAATGTGGAGCATGATGCGCAGGAGAGCGCAAAGTGGCTAATGCTTGTGCTCGTGTGGCTGTTGCTCGCTTCCTGGAGAAGGCTTGCTGTCTGTGTTGGACCGTTCATTCCCAAAACTATGGTGGATATATATATATATATGTATGTATGTGGATATGGAGTTTTTTTTCTTGCATGTTTGACACGTCAGTTTCAGATAGTTTCAGCACATCAGGGCAGTATGATGGGATATGTGGCATTACTCCCGAGTACTCGACGCCCTTTGCATAAAAAGGAGAACTTGTAAAAAGAGAAATCCTGCGTAGTCTGCGTTCAGACACATCTCTGCAGAACCTCGAAATACTTCCGACAGGCGAAGCAGTCCATCCATGCAGAAGGTGGAGACGCTTTCCATGGAGTGAACTCGAGACCAAAATTGAGAGTTGATGACGGAAAATATACAGTAATGCATAGACCTTATTTAAAGTCAAAGTGTCCAAAATACTTTGTTAAGGGAACAGTCTTGCTAGATATGGTAGTGACATGTAGTGACAGTCTATGGCATTTATATCCAGAGCCACTCTGTCCAGGCCAGAAGGAGCAACATTTCCCGGAAGCGGTGAAACGCAATGAGAGCAAGGTTCGCAAATCTTGGAGCGTCTACGCACATGGCTTCGCATGGCTTCGGTCACTTCAGTCCCTGTCACATGGGAAAGCCACAACAAACGGCTGACTGTACAAACTGGAAAAAAGGCTGAATGAGCAAAGTTCTCAGAAAAACAAACAGCTTCTTTTTTGCCCTAGCAGCAGATCGTTACTGCACTGCTTGGAGGCTTTTGAACGAGCTGTGGAGCAAGGCAACGATGCAAACTGAGGGAAAGCCGGAAAGCCAACCATCCGGACGATAAGGGGACAATATAAAGGCAGATAAAAGATGATAAAAGGACACTACGATCACTACGGAGACGGGGCAGTGCACAAGCGTCTTGCGCAGGTGATCCACGCCAAGTTGCTGCAATGTGTGCTCGTCATGCTGTGAAGCTCTATCTGGACCAGGTCTTGTCCTTGTTGAAGCCAAGTTGGGCTTCAAGTTGAAGCCAAGTTGAAGCTGGTCGATGCACAGTCTGCCAGTCTGCTCGCTTCAACACTGTTTGGTGTTGCAAGACGTGTCCAGCGCAGGCCAAAGAGACAATTCGGCGGCAAGGCTTGAATATAACAGCACTAAACAGCATTCAAATGCCACTGACCTGTTTCATTCGTAGCACCAAATTCCGAATGCAAGCAGTCCGAAAAGTAGGATGTTTGAATGCAGTGAACCTGTAGAGGCACTGAAGTGTCTGCTTGCTCTGCGGTTGAGCAGGCCAGGCAATGTCGCGCGTCAGCCGGCTAGCAATATATCATAATATATTTATGTATATTTATGTGCTTCCCATTTGGTGTAGATAAATATATTGTTCGATTTTGTTTGTCCAAATTAGATTCTCAATTTTGTTGACAGATAAAGATCCAAATTTTGGTGCACTCAATAGGGGGCCAGGCGTGCCGCATGCAATCTGGTCCAGCATCATGCACGTCCAAGTCTTTCCAACATCACTGTTGTAACAGTCAGACTTTTCTCTTTTCTTCCCGCATGTGGGAGCTTGGCAGGCAATTGTTTGCACTGAGTGCAACGAGTGCAACTTGAAAAGTTGAGAAATTGGTGTCAAGATGTGTCAAGTGTCAACAGTTCAACGGCCCGCCCGGCGGAGGTGCACTCTACAGTTGTCAAAGCCGCCAGCAAAATTGTGACTTGGAAGCCGTTGGAGCAACTCCAGGATTTGTCGCAAGTGCCAACCCTTCAACAAAGCTTTTGATGCTTTTGGGATGCTTTTGGGATGTTGCAAAATGTTGGTATCTCATCATATGATCATCTTTCCACAACACTTTGCTCTTCCCTGGATGCCACAGGCTGCTGCAACTCAGCCCACGATCAAGAACTTGGAAGGCAAAACCCACGCTTGGTGCACCATGTGACGGATGGACGCATTCGACCATGAACCTTCAACAAGCCACATCAATCAAATGAGCATGGACAGTATGGATCAACAGTAAACACAGAGGGAAGACTGGGAATTTCGGTCCCTTTTGAGTGAGCAAAAGTCTTGCCCCGTTGCCAAAAAGACTGAAATGCTATGTGCTCCATCATGCCCATTACTTCCTGCTTATGGTCTAGAGTCTAGAAGGAAATGAAAGACTGCTTTGGCATCGGACAAGGCTTGCAATGCATTTCTTTAAAAAATGCAGTCGTAGATTTCGTGTGTCTTCCATTCACAGGCATGATCTTGGAAGAAGAAGCAGATCCTGCCGTCTCCCCGTGATTTGCCCAGAGCTGCATTTCGTTTGATGGTCCGGTTGGATTTGCTGTCTTGAGCTTGAAGAGTTTCAAAAGTTTATATAGCTGTTTAGATCTGTTTAGCATGTTTAGCCGCTCCTTTCAAGAACCAAAATTTCAGGAGTGGGAAGAGCCCGATGAAGCCCTCCGGAACTGCTCCAAAGAAAAACGCCCGATGCCGAAGGCCCAACAAGATATCTCGCCATGTCATGCCATTGTGCTGCCACAATCTGCCACACACTTTGTGCATCTTTGTGCATCTTTGTGCCTGTGTCTTTACATGTCTCAATCCGTCTCAATCCGTCTCATGATATTTTCTGATGTTTGATTTGTCAACAGTCTCATGGTGACTTGCCACACACTCCTGTACACACTTGATGGGTTGTGCAAATCTTTCATGGCATCAATATTCAACCTGATGTGTGACATGGCAACAAAGCCTGCAAAGTGGGGACCAAGATGAACACGGGATTGTGCCTCCTGCTGCCATTTGTGCCATGCGTCCTGCTGCTCAAACTTGCTGCCACTGCATTGCGCCATTGCGCCTGGGTGTTGTGGGGTGCCATCCATGCGTTTTGTGCGTGTCGCTGCCGCTACTATGATTACCATGGGTACTGGCACTGTCTCCCTTTGTTCTCTAATGTCTATGTCGGACTTTTTGGCAAGCTGCCGCAGGAGTCGAAGGTATCCCCGTCAGCAACTGCGTGGGCTCTTGCCTCAGTCATGAGAAGCCTCAGAATCCAGGCAGAGAAGGTTCCTTTGAAGCCTTTGAAGCTTTGGAAGCCTTTGAAGGTTTGTGTTGAGATTGTTGAGTACAGTAGGAATGTCGAGTCAAACATCGCAGTGGAGGATTCCTGGACTGCACCGCCTTCGCCGGAACAATTTGAAGCGGATGTTCAAGCAGCTGCAAAACGAAGCAAACATTTGCCCGTCCGTATCCAGACGAATCCAGAAGAGGACAGGGGGAGTCAGTCCAACTCAAAGTTGCAGACGTGCCATTCTTGAAAGAGTTGGATAATGTTGGATAGTCCACAAGTGCTCCAGGAGCGTAAGCGGGATGTTGAGCTCTTGCAGAAGAGGCGCTGTTTTTTGTTGGACCAGATAGAAAGGTTTGTCGGCAGTGATACCCTCATTCCTTGTAAAGACTCTGTCTCAAAAAACCCAGGCACCAAGAGAACCTCCAGCGTGTGCGGCAAACGCAAGAAGACTTGCGATCTGAGCACAACCGCAGCTTCTTGCATAGCTTGGTATGGGACTTAACCACTGCATTTGTCGAGACGGAGAAGTTTCTCAGGGTCCTAGGGGGCCGGAAGACTTGCCAAGAACAAAGGCCTTGTTTTATTTCCCAACAGCGGAAAATGATGTGCACGCCGAGGTTGTGAGCAAGGAATTGCCAGGACAGTGACTTGCACAAGCGTAAAATGCTGCTGAAGTAACAGTTGACCAATAAGATCCTTCCAGGTCAACTGATTGTTTGACACTGGTTGACATATTTTGACATATTTAAGCGGTGATGATTGAACTAATTTTAAGTTCTTCCGGCATGGTTGATGGATTTTTTAAACAGAAATAGTCAGAGTTGAGTAGGTGACTCAAAAGTTTAGAAGAGCAGGTGTGAAATGGCATGGGCTGGTAGGCATGTAGGCAGAGTGTTTCGCAGATTGCTCACAGGATCCAATCTCAGCCGTCCACAATTGCCTCCGAAGCCAAAGCCTGCAAAAGGTACAAGACCTAAACGATCCGATCTGCACTTTTGCCTTGAATCAAAAAACGGCCTAGAAGCATGACACATCCTGAAAGGAGTCATGGTGCATGGTGGCAGCAGTAGGAGCACAAACGCGTTCGCAGCACTGATGACAACAAAGACAAAAAACTTTGTACACAAGGAAGACGAAGACGAAGATGAAGACGAAGAAGAAGAAGAAGAACAAGAAGAAGAAGAAGAAGAAGCAGAAGCAGAAGCAGAAGCAGAAGATGCAAAAGAATAATAATAAGAACATTTAGAAGAAGCAATACTAGAAGCAGAAGAAGAGGAAGAGAGGAAAAGATAGACATGGAAGAAGAGTAAGAAGAATAACAAAAGGAAGAGATGTAAGGAGAACAGGAAGAAGAAGAGGACTATGATAGCAACAAAAGCAACGGCGGCAGAAAGAGGAGGGACAGAACAGTATGCGCTTGTATGATAGCCACTGCCCGCATGCACCATGAACCCCAGACCACAGAGATGAGTACCACATGTTAAGGTGAAACTGCTGTCACAATGAAGATCATCATCATCATCATCATCATAACCCACCATCACCATCATCATGATCATCATCATGACCATCATCCTCATTGTTCTCATCGGTAGTGTCATCGTCATCATCAGCAGCAGCGGCAGCCGACAAAAGAGCCACATTGCAGCTTTTGCGAAGCCCTTTGTGAGCAGCTAAGCGAACTCTTTGTGAACTTTGCCAAGGCCGAGCATCCTCGCGTCGTGGCTATGGAAAGAAGCGAAATGAGTCGGGGCCTTGCGGGAACAGCCCTTGAACAACAGCCACAAACAGCTGGGAACAGAGACACAAAAAACGGAGTCAACACAGTCGAAGTGATTTTCAAGGGACCTGAGGCAGAAGTTAGCAAAGTAGCAAAGTGTTGCGAAGTATAGCGAATTGCTGTCAACTTTTCTCGCCCAGGTCACGACGAAGCAGCTCTGAACGTCCTCGCAAGGCGAGCCAATGTGTCTTAGCAATTTCTTGACCCGTAATGCCGTAATGTACAAGCAACATCAAGCAACATCAAGCAACCTATGTGAATCTCTATGAATCGCGATCGGGCAAACTAATAGTATTCTAATGTGAGAGATTGCGCTCCGGCATATTCATTTGATGTTTTGACTTTTGCTGAAAATGCTGACGTGGCACCGGTTGGGCTGTGATTTTGAGTGTTTTGAAGCTGTGAAAACAAAGCAGCTGGGACGTTGTCAGCTTGTTGATGCCCGAGAATAAGTAATCCCTACCACTGATTCTTGTGATTTGTCCCTCCTTGGGCCCTTGGGATGTACCATATTTTTTCCTGGTTGCACACGTCTGCTGATCCTTTAGATGCCTTGTTTTTTCCCCAACAGCAGAATGCTTTGGGGTCTTCAGCCATAGTAAAGGTTTCGGAGCAGACCGGAGCAGCTCCAAAACCGATTCCCCCAAGGTTCCCAGGTTCCAAGTACAGGTTCCCAGTAC
>Ga0126342_10009871_pt1 | contig 17090 bp, 17 predicted proteins | sample Cyp1metagenome_FD_92528 | JGI IMG/M metagenome (GOLD analysis project Ga0126342, IMG submission 92528) | Coral microbial communities from Lord Howe Island, Old Settlement Bay, Australia - Cyphastrea 1 metagenome | ecosystem: Host-associated > Invertebrates > Cnidaria > Coral ... | reverse complement strand
TTTACTGATACTGCTACTGATACTACTACTGAAACTACTGATGCTACTGATACTACTGATGCTACTGATACTACTGATACTATTGATACTACTGATACTATTTCTGATGCTACTACTGATACTTTTACTGATACTGCTACTGATACTACTACTGATACTAATGGTACTACTGAGACTACTGTTCCACCACCACTACCACTACCACTACCACTACCACTACCACTACCACTACTACTACTACTGCTGCTGCTGCTACTACTACTCCTACGCCTACGCCTACGCCTACCCCTACCCCTACTCCTGCTCCTGCTCCTGCTCCTGCTACTACTACTACTACTGCTACTACTACTACCACCACCACCACAACTACTACCACTACTACCACTACTACCACAGCTGCAACTACAATTACAACTGCGCTACGTGACGCTACACTACACTAATTACACTGCAGCATGCTACAGCTACAACTACAAGTTCAACTACAATTACACTACATAGCACAACACTACACTGCACTTAATATATTTTACATTACACTACAACTACAACTACAAGTACAACTACAACTACAACTACAAATTACAACTACTACTACATTACACTTTTCTAGGCTACACTACACTAATCACACTACACTACAACTACAACTACAACAAAAACAAAAACTATACTACTTTACACTACACCGCAGTAGACTACACTACACTATACCACACTACAGTACACAACGCTAGACTGCACTAATTATGAATGTTTTTACGCCCCACCCCACCCCCATCCTGCAAGAGAAAGACAACAAACATGCCGCTGGGGGTGTAAAGTGGTGTGAAGCTGTGGTTTAAACCATGTTAAAACACACACTCACAAGACCACACGGTTATATTATTATCAACACACCTCCTGAAAGTAGGGTACACCAATTCCAAAAAAATATCATCATTTTCCTATGAAAATTGCGATAGACTGGGGTACATACGCACCATTTTCACAGACCCATCTAGAATCTAGGGAAGCACTAGCCAGTTGCGAAAACGGCTCCAAAATGCTTGGAATGGTGGACTCCAAGGATGGTCATCGTCATTGCTTGGGATCAACGAACTGTTAACAAACTGGTGGATTTTGGGAGATCCAGGAAGAACATGTCACATTTCTAGCTTACAAGCCTCGGCCAGTGTGACATTTTCAAGTAACGTTTTGCTCATTTTCCAAGGTTATTTTTTACTCTGCCTTTCTCTTTTGGTGGACATCAGTCATGATTTTGGGCACCTTAGCACTGGTTCATTCTAGTTTGTATACTAGAAGCAACATCGTCATTGTCTCAAAGGACCCCATTGCATTGTCTCCATGAGTTCTAAAACTTGGGCATTTTCAGCTTGGTGAAGCACCACAGATTTGGCCAGATCTTTCCATTGATCCAAACTGGAAATGGAAACTGAGTCTGAAACTTCATGTTCCCATGGTTTCCCCCATGGAAACCATTTAAAACCTGTCATTTGAACTACCTTGTTTATGGACAAAGCCGGCATCTGCAACCTTGGCAGGTTGCGTGGAAAGGTCCTTCGCTGAGAGCATACACACATACATACATACACATATATATATATAGTCATCCCGGACAGAACACGGGATTTCCAAAGATATTCCCATTTTATATAGCGCTCGTACAGTGAAAAGAGTTTCTTTTATCCATATCTACGCCAAGATAACTGTATACATACATACATACGTACGTACGTACGTACGTACATACATACATACATACGCATACATACGCATACATACGCATACATACGCATACATACGCATACATACGCATACATACGCATACATACGCATACATACGCATACATACGCATACATACGCATACATACATATACATACATACATACATACATGCATGCATGCATGCATGCATGCAAATATACAGACATACAGACAGACATGTATACACACATACACATCCATACATACGTACATAAATACATACATGCATACATACATACATACATACACATACATACATACATACACACATACATACATACATACATACATACATACATACACACACAGGCATACATACATACATACATACATACATACACACACACATACATACATACATACATACATACACACACACATACATACATACATACATACAAACATACATACATACATACATACACACACAGGCATACATACATACATACATGCTTGCATGCATGCATGCATACATACAGACATACAGACAGACATGTATACACACATACACATACATACATACGTACATAAATACATACATACATACGTACATAAATACATACATACATACATACATACATACATACATACACACACAGACATACATACATACATACATGCATACATACATACATACATACAAAAATGCATACATACATCCATGCATGCATGCATGCATGCATGCATGCATACATACACACACATACACACACATACACAATTACAAATGTACACACGTACACACGTACACACGTACAAACGTACACACGTACACACATACACACATACATACATACATACGTACGTACATGCATGCATGCATGCATGCGCACATAGATATACATACGCACACACACAGACATACAGACATACACACATACATGCATGCATACATACATACATACACGCATGCATGAATACATACAGACAGACAGACTGACGCACGCATACACATACACATACAATAACACATACACATGCACATGCACATGTACATCCACATCCACATACACATACACACACACATACACATACACACATACACATACACATACACAAATACAAATAGAAATACATATGCAAATACGAATACAAATGCATATACATATACATATACAAATACAACTATATATGTACATATACATATACGTATACGTATACATATACGTAGACATATACTTATACAAACACATGTAGATATACATGCATGCATACGCAGACATGTACATGTACATGTACATCCCCTATGGTTTGTATATCCCAAAGGATATGAACAACACGGAAAGCAGAGAATATTCACATGTTTTTTTTCCCGGATATCACACACTTGATGATGGAATTTTACTATTGGCATGATCACTTTCGTGTCATGATCATTTTCGCTGAGTATTTGGAGGACCATCCCATGTGAAACCTCAACCTATCGAGGTTATCCCTATCACTGGGACTATGTGTTTGTTTTTTTGTATTTTACTATGGTAAAAATTCATTCATCAACTAGTCTTCAACTAGTCTTCATGGGATGGTCCGACGGGCCCAGCACTGCCGCATCGCGGTGCGCATCGCGGTGGACCTCTGGCGACCGCTCTTCGGAAACAAGCTCTTCGGTGGTGTATGCATGATTTTGGATGAGAAAAATGCCCGTTTCAATCACAATGAATGTTTTCTGCATTGCTCCTATTGCAGCAGCATTCGGAAACTTAGATGGTTCCAGTGTGAAAAATTCTGGTTGCGCAACCAATTGACTGGGTGTTTCAGTGTACTAGTTACAGTATGAGTGGGGTGGAACCTTCTTGATCATTTGGGGCATGGGTTGTTTCCTGTTCGGGTTATAGATTTACCATTACTATGATTTCCATTACTATGATTTATCTACTATGACTCTGACTATAGCAAAAGGTATGAAACTATGATAGCTATCATTGGAAGTCAGCACAACAATGCTGCAGCACATGGGCTCCGAGACATGATTCGGTCACTTAAGAGCGCTGGCCTCGCTGTGCCAGAAATGTGTCTAAAAGAATCATGGTCTGCGGTGAAACACAGCGTTAGTATGCATTAGTATGCATTAGTTCAGTCATTGAACTCATCATCTGGATCATTTCAGCTTCCAACCAGCGATCAACAAGTCATCATCAGTAGCGGGAGGTTGGAACCATTTGGAACCAGTAGCCACCAGTCGCAACTTCCCCAGTCGCCGAAAAACGTGTTTGTCATTTGACTTCTTGCGATTTTGTGGGAGCTTTGTCAGGGCGAAGGTCAAGGCTGGGACACGGGGCCTCCAATTTGACAATCGGGTGATTTTAGATGGCATAAAAGGTGGTGAATGGTAATGTATGGTTTTATATATCATTTATATCATGATATATCTGGATATCCATGGGAATGTTCTAAATTAACCTGGATTTCACCTTGCCATTCGAGTCGCATTGGCGCCTCAGGGACCGCCCCTTATGAAACGCGAACCGCCAGAAGATGGGCCCCTTGGCGGATCTTTGATGGCCATTTGATGGCCATGAAGTGGGGCATAGCGGCATGGCCATTGGGTGAAACCAGTCGGACCATCTCCAGTCTCCAGCCATGCATTTTGAACAAGCCAAATCTCGGGACTTTCTTGAAACGATCTGCCAATCCCTCTGTCTCTTACAAGGATGGACCATATAAAATTTCAGCAGATGCTTCCCAAGTTTATATTTCCACTGCTTCAGAGCATTTTTTTGAAATAAAACGTGTTTTTTTTGGATTTGTCGATGATCCCCACCGGACCCCTGAGGCCTCCATCGAAGCGTGCACGCAGCCCCGCGGTGGGCGAGGTGGGTCCCCAGCGGTGTTTTCTCTCTCTTTGAAGGGGTTGAAAGCAACCAGTAGATTTGGGAATCGGTCAATACTTCTGGGGCCATTTTCAAAACAGTTGAACATCCATTTACCATCTATTTTACTGTTTGTACCAAGGTACCAGGGGTTCTGACCCATACCTATTTAGTTAGTTGTATATTTTGTGGCTTGCCAAATGGTAATCCAAGTGTTCTTGGAACGGTTGGTGAACGGAGGACTATTTTGGTTTGTCAGTCCAAGAATAGGCTAGCCGGTCATTTTACCCTTTTGAATATAACAGAGCAATCTTTGGGTATATACCATTTTTAGACATACCCATTTCATATCCTACTGTATCAATATTAGCAATGAACTTTTTGAGAAGGGACTTCTGGGAGTAGCAGTGGTCCCGCTTGGGAACCAATTACCCTAGTCTTGGGATCTTTGTGATAGAGGAAGTTCCATTAATTCTGGGGCTTCTGCAAAGAGTTTTTGGCAGATGCCTGAGGAGACGCTGTTGGATGTTGGTTCTTGTTCTCCTCCAACTTTCTACATTGGCTACACATGGACATCCGGTTCTCCATGTTATTTAGGTTGTCAAAAGCCAAAGATTTGCACGGCACGGTCAATTCTAGCAATGTGGTGTAGTAGGCACAGGGCAATTAGCTTGTGTTTTTCCAACATGGTTCAACATTGGATTATCCAGAAAATGACGTGACATAATGCGCTGTTTCCCTTTTCATTGAACGGCAAAAACTAATGGACCATGTTTGGGTGGTACACATCCATTGATCATACCATTTATGTATACAGTATTACAATACTATACCATTTATCATATCCTCCGGTAGGCAAGCAAACATGGCTTGCTGGAAAATCCACCATTAGTTACCGATGCTTTTCCTAGCTAGAACCCCCGCTTACCAGGACGTTTTGAGGGATTTCCCAGCCGTGGAGCTGATGACACCGGGTTGGGTGGGGAGAAGCTTAACATATCTTAACCATCACCATAACTGGACCATAACCCCTCATAAATATTCATAAATCCTATAGCTGCATCCACCATCAATCCAATTCTATCCAATTCTTAATCTGAACTAAAATCCCAACCTGGCTAACGCAGTGGGGCCCCACCTTGTACCCATGGGCCCATGGGCTCATTTTTCGGGCGAATCATCGTCAGCCTGCCGTTGGGCGAATCATCAGCTTCTTTGCCCAGAAAGGCTATGGGTTTGGACGCCTGGTGGGGCTGGTGGGCTGGTGGGCTGGTGGCTGGTGGCTTGGTGGTGCCGCTTGGATTCCCGAATCATAATCCAAAATGAACAGATTTACAAGATACAAAGCAATCCATACTGATATGGTAAACATCATGAACATTATAAAACATCCCCAAGGACTGACCATGAACGGATGGCATAAAGTATTCACCCCCTTGGTGAGTTCATTATTGGTGATTCTCGGATTTATCAGAATGAGCAGAGGAATTTTTCTCGGGAGAATCTGAGCGACTAGATGGTATCAGCATAGTAGGAAGTCTGAAACAAACGAAAACCAACAGGTCTGAACATGATAAAGATGATACAGCATGGCAACTGTTTTCAGGTCATGATACTGTCCATTCGATTTTGGAGGCCCGCAATCTTAGGAAACATTCAAAATGGACCTTTGCTGAGGTTCCTTCAGTCTGGGGTGTGCGCCAAGGAGCAGCAACTTTGATGAGAGTTGTGAGTCTGAACATGGGGCAGTTGCTCATAATTCATAACATTTGATTACCAAATAAGAGGGAAACTGTGGGATGAGGTTCTGAAGAATTTGACCTCATTCTGTAGCCCATTTCCAGGCTGCCACAGCCACAGCCATATTTCTGGACCCACCTCACAATCGTTGTGAAGGATAGGTCCACCGGTTGGAACTTATTTGGACTTGCCCAGATACACCAAGAAGTGCATAGTTCAACTCGGTACTTCCTAGGCGATGCCAAATGGACAAGTTGAACACTGACATCTGGTGGATAGTGTTGACTTGACAGCCCCAAATCCAAAAAGACGGCGAATTTTGGGCTGCTCCAACCCGAATGTGCTTGTTATTCACATGCCAACATGACGACAATTCTCTTCGTTTCCGGGATATAAACTACCTTCTTGCCAGGATTTTTGCCACTTGAACATACTTCGAGAACCATCAAAGCTTCCGAGCTTTTTCAGGGTGTGGCTGGGGACTCACCAGGATGTCTTCTTCCCGAGAGCGGCTTTGCCACTTGAGCTACAGGCGTGGTTGGGATGATCTCGTAATCCAGACACAGAAAGGGGTTGTGAGTTTTGGTGCAAAACTGTTGAGGTTGATTTACACTATTTTTCTATGTTGTTGAACATGGTACTAAGATGTGCCAAGAGTTTCACACCTCAGCATTCAAAATTGGTCTATCTAGGAGTGACTTTTGTGCGGCCACAGGAGTCCTTTGTGATATAATATATAATCTACACATGTAACTTACACACACACATATATATATATACACATCATCTAGGTACCTACCTGGCTACCTATAATTATATATATATATATATATATACAGTGCATGAATATTAGACATCATGTCATGAATCTATATGTTTTACTCAGCCAAGTTTTCCATACGTTTTTGTCACGTCAAGTTCCTGGCCTCCAAGTTCTCACCGCGAGGAACTTGAGTTGAATCAGCTGAAGGGGCTGGAGGCGGGGAACCCACCGAAGGATGGCTATGACGATGGTTGGCTGCTTGTTTGTTAACCATGTAGATCATGTAGTCAGGTCAAGTATCAAAACGATATTTCCACATGAACACTTGCTTTTTGGCTTTCATTGCACGATGTAGATAAAAAATCCCATTATGGTTAGTGATATTTCCATTAGATCATCTATTTTTGTGTTACCCTCCAAGAATCAAACGTGGCGTGCTGGACAATTCCCCATTTAGTTTGATGAGTTTCTCAGCTATAAACCTGCATTTACTGTAGTTCAGGGAATTTCCAGCTAGCCACGTTTGATTACTGGAGTATATATATATATATATCTATATCCCGATGAAATCCCTATTATATCCCCACAATATCCCATGAAATCCCCATATTTCTGTTGGTTAAATCAGTATGTTGCACTATTTTGGATGGTTAACCATCTTAAATTCGATGCTCTGGTGGTTCAACCAATACTTTTCTAGGGATTCCCAGTGAATCCCTAGGTTTTTTTGTTAAAATCAGGTTTTGATAACGATAGTCTTGCCGATTGCAAGGTGAACTTCACTTTCTTGGAGATGGACGGCAAGCCGCGAGGGGAAAACATCTCCCCTCGAGGGCCTTTGCCGGGCGGCTGGGCGCAGTGAGTTCGAGGGGAGATGACCATCAAACATAGGGATTTCATGGGGAGAAACCAATGAAAGTGGGGATTTGATGGGGATAAAATCGGATAAAACTCATGAAACATGGGGATTTCATGGGGATATAAGAATCAAACATGAGGATTTAATGGACACAAGAGTGTTGGTGGACATCTCAGCTGACATTTGGTCGGGGGCGTGAAAATTCGGGACAGTAGCATTTCTCACCAATCAACAACAACACATCCTGCTCCAATCGAAGTGAGCTAGCCCAACATGTCATCCAGAAGAACTGGATGGTTGAATCATGTTGAGTCATCTAAGATTGGATCCCCGAGGTTTCACAAGGAATGTCCTGGAGCGGGGTCCCCCCAAAAGGGATAGTCTACAATTCAAAATGCTCCACCCATGTTTCATTATAAATTGTCACTCAATTGTACACATCCAGTAAACCATTGGACTTAATATAAATAATTACATATTAGGTCCAATATTAAGTCCACTGGTTTACTGGTTTAATATGATATAGATATATTAGTTCAGTATATCATCTAATTATATTACTAATATGATATACACACCTACATTACGTTCCATGGCATTGCATTGCAAAGCCTGGATGGATCTCAGGTAGACCCTCATGATATCTCCAGGATGGTGACGCTCCGGGAAAATCAAACCTGGCAATGCGAACATCTCCCAAAAACCAGGGGGATTTTTATCTGGACCTCTCGAGAAAATCCAGAAAAAGTAGTGGTTGAAGCATGTTTCACCAGCAAAACTATGGGATTTATGGGGATATAACTGATATAACCATCGAAAATGGTGGAAAAGTAGTGGTTCAACCCCCGTTTGACTATGGTTATTTATCACAAGTATGGGATGTAAGATGGTTAAGCATCAAAAATGGTGCAAAAAAAGTAGTGGTTCAACCAGCAAAAATACGGTGATTTCATGGGATGTTTGGGGGATATCATGGATTTTTTTTGGGGACTTCGTGGAGATATATCCTCCAGTGTCATCAAACATGGCTAGCTGGACAATCCCCTGGAGATTTGCCGGGAAAGTCATTGAACGAACTCCCCCAGTTTTCCGAGGCCCGCCTCGGGTGTCTCCGCTTTTGGCCCCACCGGCCCCACCGGGGCTGCCGAGCATGCCGCATCCAGGTGGAATATGAACAATGACCGATAGGAACAAGGACAGGAACAATGATGATTCGATGATCATACCCTCTGGTAAACTAACATTTTGCTATGGAAAATCACTATTTTTAATGGGTAAATCCACTATAAATGGTGATTTTCCATAGTTATCTTAGTTTACCAGAGGGTAACAAATGCATGATTATGGGATTTTGTGATTACCCATTCATGTAAGATTATGATTGTAACAAGAACACTGATGACAATGATAACAATGATGATAATGATGATAATGACAATGATGCCGCTAATCATAAGGATGATGATAACACCAATAATGATAAAAAGTACGCACAGATCCGGACGTTTGCCCGGAGCCTATGTTTTTTTCGGGTAAAACGACCTGAGTTTCTAACAGACCCCCAGGAAGTCGTGGAAGGTTTCCTGATATAAATTTCTGCTCGGATCCTATGTTTTCTCGCAGAAAGCGGCCTGTTTGCACCACTTGTATTTTCGATAAGATAGAATATAATCGTTAGAAGACCTTTATATGTATTGGAGGGGGTGGCAGCTTTAGATCCTTCTGTAATAATGTAATATGATGGAAGAACATAAAAAAAAACGATAAAACCATTATAAGACCTTTATATGTATTGTTTGAGGGGGTGGCAGATACATGTCCTTCTGTAATGATGCAATACGATGGAAGACAATATAATATCATATATATATAAGTATATATATATATATATATATATATTGCAATATAGGGTACATCGTGGGAAAAATGTGACATTGTTGAACCAACGGTAAAAAACTATGGAAAAATGTAGGGAATGGATGTGGATTCGGAAAAGAACTGTTAAACCTGTTGCAAAAAATGGGAGATTATGTGAGTATGCGGGAACGTCTGGTTCTGCGGGAAAGTAATATATAATGATCAGTGATACTGACAATAGGATGAATTATAAACACCTCACTGCGACGTCACTGGAATAATCATTAGTAGGGTAGCTATTCCCAAATGTCCTTATTTCAAGTTCGTGAATTATCGTAATCAACCCAGACCAGTAGACTAGCCAACAATAGACTCCGGCAAACAAACATGGCTAGCTGGACAATTCACTAAATTGGCATTTGAATGGGAACATCTAACTAGATGAGGGATTTTCCATCAAGCCATGTTTGATGAAAAATCGGGTCGTGGTTACGGTTATGGTATCGTAACCACGTCGCAAATCTTGACCAACGAACTGATTGGTGTCACCAGTTCACTGGTGGTTGGTAACAAATCAGCCGATCCAAGAGGATGAATGAACATCGGTATCAACTGCAGAGCTGTGGGAGTGAATGGATCCCCTGCAGAAAGGAACATGTTGAGATCTGTTGAAAGGTAGTAATTCTGATCCACTATCCTAATTTTTGGGCTACTGTAGATTTGTTCTGAGAGGTTATCACATCATCAATGGCAAGTTGCTTCAGTTGGGGGTCAGAGGTGTCAAGAAAGGTTTCTTTTCGATGGCTGCATGAAATCGGGCAAAGGGTCGCCCTAGCAATCCATTCAAACATGGAGTAAAGGCGGACCACAGCCCTCAAACGGCAGGCGGTGATCGACAAGCCCTGCTTGGGAGACCCAGTGAAAGACATGGATCGCATAGTGATCATGGGCCCATGGGTCTGTGGAAGCTCAACCTTTGAGACAACTTCGGGCCCTGGGATGGTGGAAGACACCCAAGTCCGAAGTCCCCCAAGGCCCCAAGGCCCCCAAGGCCCCAAGGTATCAGCTACCTGGTGTGTTGTCCTATCAAACATCGTCAGCCGTTACTGACGTGACAGCACCGCACCCAGTGCTGTCGAGGTTGGGCATTCACACGGGCACCCTGCGGTCCTACGATGCCAAGAAGGCAGCCGGGTCGCTGGCAGATGAGCAGAGTCGCCCACAAAAAGGATAGAAAAGTCAAATCATACTAAAAGAGCGAGAGAACGAGATATTTATATTCAAATCACTGTTCTATTTTTTGGGGGTATGATTAATAATGATTAATAATAGCAAATAGAAGTGGATGCAGCCAGCAAGACCCTAAAAAAACTGGTTTATTTCGCTGACAGCTTATCAAACCAATGTTTGCTTCTTCAATCCAACTGTTTTTCAGAAATAGCGACATAGCCATTGGGTCCTGTTGTTTGAACATAGGCTTTTGTTGAATCCATGGGTCCTTTATGGCTTTATCTACCCATAAATTCATAGAATTGGATTATGGGAAAAATTACAGGAAAGCCCTATATTTGATGGGAAAATCTATGGTTTCCTGTAGATTTTCCCTTAAACCAATCCATTGATAAATCCATATTCTCATCATTTTTCCCCTTCGTTAAATCCACCGGAAATCCATCGGAAGATCCTGCCGGAGGGCTTCGGCTTCATCTTGCCCGATGACCTGCCGGAGGACATTTTTTACCTCAGGAGACCGAGACATGGGAAGAGCCGTAGAGGGGACCACCATTTCGGCAACAGCTTGCAATGTCCATGGAAAAAACAGCACCATCCTTCTTCTGATGATGATTATCATTACAAGAATTATATAAAAATATTGTTATTATTACATATTATTACTATTGATCTTATTATTGAGATGATGCGGACGATCGTCACCGTCATCATGGGTCTTCCCACAGCATTTTCGGGGACCAGCCGGTTGCACCAGGAGTGAGCTCCCCCCAGAACTGGATGGGATCGAACCCATGCGAAACCAGGTGGAGCAAAGGGAAGGTCGACAAAGTTTGGGGATGTTCCTAATGAAAAGTAGGATAACCATTGGATAATTAATAATCATGGTACCATTTTTCATTCGGATTTTTCACAATACACTTCAGAATGATAGCTAATTGATAGTCATCCAGGTCTCACAAGACCGGCAACTTTAGAATTTTGCCACAAAATGGGGATTTTCCATGTCCGTTTCTCGAAAAGAGTGACGTGAAAGGTTTGGGATAAACTAACAGTTTGCGAAGTGGAAAATCACAATGTTTAATAGGTAAATCAACTAATAAATGGGCAATTTTCAATAGTTACTGTATTTCAAATTACAAGAGGGTAAACGTTCTTTGCTGAAGAGTTCGAATTCAAATGGATTGCAAGAACCTTAGATTCCAAGTACACCGACCATTTCCATTGGCCAATATTGGGGAAGAGGGCTATGTTAATAGCTTGGCTCTAACCTTTCTTTTCGCATCTTTTCGCAACTTTTTGGGTCGGCAAGGCATTCCAAAGGTATGACCTCTACCACTAGGTTCTATGAAGTTCAGGTACAGTACTGTTTCGATAGTGAGGAAGGGATGCGGGTTGCATGTTTGTTGCCTCTATTCAGTCAACTCATTTGGCCCCCCTAAAACTATCGATCTTTTTGGTCCAGTTGCTTGTGTTGCCAAACATCATCTTGTTTCCCATGGAATTTCTATGGAGTCAAATGATCTTTCCAACATGGGTTTGTTTGAAAATGTGGTACCCTCTGGTAAACTAACATAACTATAGAAAATCACCATTTTTGATGGGTAAATCCACTATAAATGGCCATTTTCAATAGCTATGTTAAATTACCAGAGGGTACCCCTAAATCCACTGGTTAGTCATCATTTTCCGAAAAAAACATGACCGTCTGACCCCATCTTCAGACAGACCCAATAAAAATATTGTTGGTGATGTATCCCACTATTACGTATTATATATATAGTATATATAGTACAGTATATATATATATTACATATTATATATTATATATTAGATATTATATATCATATAATATATACTATACATTATACATTATAAAATTATATTATATATAATATATAATATATTATATATACACATTTATATATCCCATTGCATCCTATTATACCTCCCCCATATTCAACTCATGTAAATCTCGGCGCTACATCGTAGGTGGTCGACCGACGAGTTGATTTTGAAGCTGCTCAGTGGCAATGGAAGTTCCGGCCATTGGAGGGTGATGGTTTTCAACGGACCGTGTCATGGTGGAAAATCTTTAAAAATTCCCCATGAACGTCGGAATCAATTGGAGTATCCATGATTTTTGACCACGGAATGCCAACCAAGATGGAGATGTGGGGCTTTTATTCAACCAGCTGAGAAAACTTCCAATCAACCACTGCATACATATATCGCAGGCTGTTTTTCGCAGGGCACAGATCCACCAGTTTCAAGGTTTTTTCACTGGGAAAAGGTCCCGCATCTTCAACCGCTGGATTTTTCCCTTCAACCTGTGACAGCTTTCTCGGCCCTTTGTTGGTTAAATCAGCATCTTTGTTGGTCTGCTGGGTGGGTAGTTTCAGAAAGGGGCTACACTACCAGTCACTACCACTACCATAGTTTGTGGATGGTCAGAATGCATGAACTGCGAATCTGTATGAAAACCTACCATTTTTTGCATAAATTTTGGCCTATATTTGCATTCTTTTCCATCTTACAAGGTATTACAATTATCATAAGACCACACAAAACTATGCAAACCACCAAGATGAATTAAGAATCCACTAAAAATCCATAGAAGACCAGAATCAGATCCATGGGATTTTCATGGATTTTCGAGATTTTCCAAGTTTTGACCCCCTTTTTCAGGTGAGACAAATGGAGAATGGCAAGCTGCGGGCCCAGAAATTGCGCTTCATCGCGCCCCGGGGCCCCGGCGGCCCGGGCCCCCTGCTGCCACCGCCGCCGATGATCCCGCGGGCACCGCAGATGCCCGCACCGTCAGGTGGGGATGCGAAGGTTCTATCAACCATAACTATATTGACGTGTCCTATATGACTATTTACATTATATAACTATAATATATATATATATAGTTATTATATATATAGTTATTATATATATATACGTATATATATAGTTATATATATATATATAGCTTATATCTTTATATCTTCTATCTGTTTTAAAACTCTGAAGCTCCACCAATGGAGTGTAGCTGGGGTGTATAGCTGATGTTAACATAGCCAATATAACTATGGTAGGTTGGTTTATAACCAATAAAACTATGAATCAGTATTAATCTGGAAGAATAAACATGACCTCACTGTGACGTCATTGGATTGATGTTTTATATAAAGCGAATTATTCCCACATGGCCTTATTTCAAGAACGAGTGCGAAGACGGGTGGCCTTATTTCAAGTATTTCAGCCATATATATATATATTCTATAGATTAGTATATGATAGATGGGTATATATATATGTATGTAATGTCATGTTATGTAGTGTAATGTATGTATCGTAGCGATCTGCCTGCGGAAGATCTGCCCTTGGCACATTGGTCCAGCTTGCCAGGTCATCGGGAAGCGGCGTTGAGCTACGGCCGCATACGCAACTACTACCCCAGCAAGGTGCAGAGGTTTATTTCCTGGATCTATGTTTGGTAAAAATCTGTAGTATCTTTAGTAATGACCAAATACACGAACAGAAACAACAGATTGAAATCCACTTAAATCCTAATTTTGGGGTTCAGCATGGACCAAGTTTATAGTTATGGGAATTGCATGGAATTGCAAAACCATACATATCTCGTGTGTCTAGGGTCCTACAGCGCCATAAATGGTTGTCTGCAGATATGGACATCCCTCCCTCTGGCTATATGATCGCCCACACTGAAACATCTCCATGGGATAACCGCTGTCTGAATAAACTTCGAAGCATTTTTTTTCCATTCGAGGGCCTTTTTTTAATTACCAATTGCGTCACCAATAATTGTGATCTTCACCAATATTTCTACAATATCACCTTATGGATCCTTATGGTCTTTTTTGCCATTTGAGTAATCAACAGCATTCCATTAGGTCGCCATCCATCAGCGGCGAACAGGGCTACGGCTTCATTGAAGGCAATGGCCGGGAGGATCTCTTCTTCCTCCCCAGCTCTCTGCCCAAGGAGCGGTGAATGGCATGCGAAATCCAGGGCGCATTTTGGCATTTCGGGGGACTTTGTTTTTGACAGTTTTTTTTCTTTTTTCTGTTGGGGTTGACTGGGTTGACATAGTTGGGTTAAGATACTCGGATTGTCTTTTGGGGGGTTGATATAGTTGGGTTGGTTGAGAAGGTCCTTCTTCGATGTAATTATCTTCAATAAAGCTGGATCCCATTTGTTTTTTGGACATCTGGAAGACCATGAGCCAAGAATATTCTCAGTAAAATAGTGATTTCCCAGCTAGCCAGGTCAGATTAGCGTCATGTTTGTAGATATTCTTGTGGGAACATTCCTCTTCTGGTTCAATCCCCCAATTCGATCCAATGAACTTGGGTGAACTGGGTGAACTTTTCCGAGGAGCTGCTGGAAAGCAAACAACCTTTGGAAGGCCTGGAGATCACCTTTGAAGCCTACACCAATGAGGACAGCTGGGCAAAGCTGCGACTGGTTTTTCCGAGGGAATGGGGGGGTGGGGATGAAAAACCGGTTCCTGTTTTAGCAGAATAGGAACTGAACAGCTAGAAATCATATGGCTATGGATCAATACCTATTAATGCCATTTTTAGGGGGATGAACATCCATTTACCAGCTATTTTGATGTGAACTACAGGGGTACAAGGTTTTGACACACTGCCATATGGGATCATATGGGATATGTGACGGGATTTTAAAATCAAACGTTTCACATGGGAAGGGGTCAGCATTTTCTGGCTCGCTGGTGGACCAGTGATCCATCCCATTTTGAGCACGGAAAAAATATGAAAAAATGATTGGTCACGTCTTCAGTTTTGACTGGGAGATCCCTTTTGGGGGTTGTGATGTGAGTCTGTTCTGGTTTGTGAATTTACTGAATTTCCAAGATTCCATGATCGCCAATCGCCCTTGTGACGAACACTTAAACAGAGAGGGCGTAGCTCACACTTTCTTGGCGTCCTGTAACATTGCCAAGAAGCCAGGACGTGCCAATCCAAAGCACTGGCCTCAAGCAACAGTCAACCAATAGGCCAAAAACGGCCCCAGAACATCCATCAACTAGCCCTGAAGCATCCTGAAGCCATCCACCAGAACCTTTCATGAACTATTGAACTATCCCTCAACCATCCCATTCATCACCATTCACAAACAACCCATTCATGGTCCCCAAACCATCCCCAAACCATCATGACAGGAGGGAAAGGCGCGTGCCCGAAACATTTCACCGTCCGGAGAGCTCAGAGCGCGCAGCCGGATAACGGCGCGGGCAGCCATGTTTGGAACTTTCAGATTGAGGATATTAAAGCTGGTTGGTGGTTGAATGTCTCAAAGTTTTATTCGCAGCATTTCAGTTCCATGATTGTTGCTGGAATGAAGAGCCCAAGTTGACAACTGCCTAAAACTGGTATTTTCGGGGTGTCTTGGAAACTGCTAAAGTGCCGGGATTGGGCCGGGATCCAGTGGAATATCCACCCGTCTGAAGTTTCATGATCAGATTGGCCAGGGTTCTATTCACTTCTTAACGAACTACCTGGATCTATATACCTGGGAAAAATGCTTGAGACTGACTTTTTCAATTCGTCGTCTATCTCTGCTTTTGCCAAGACCCAGAGGTGTAAGTGATTGGGCCATCTATCTGGGCAGAACCTAAGCTACGACAGCCATGTTGGTAAAGGCAATGAACTTGGAGCATTTCAGATTGGTGAATTTGATGCAGCCAATATTATATATAGACATATATTAATTATTACTATATATATAGTACTATTTGCATGTGTATGTATGCATAAATAAATAATATATATATATATATATATATGTTATGTACATGTTTGTATAGACATAGTAGACATTTTGCATATGAATGTAAAGATATATGTAGTACTATTATATGTGTATATATATATATATATACATATACATACATACATATATATATATATATACATATATATATACATATATATATATATATATATCTATATATATATACATACATACATACATACATACGTACATACATACATACATACATACATACGTACATACATACATACATAC
>Ga0126342_10009870_pt1 | contig 17090 bp, 5 predicted proteins | sample Cyp1metagenome_FD_92528 | JGI IMG/M metagenome (GOLD analysis project Ga0126342, IMG submission 92528) | Coral microbial communities from Lord Howe Island, Old Settlement Bay, Australia - Cyphastrea 1 metagenome | ecosystem: Host-associated > Invertebrates > Cnidaria > Coral ... | reverse complement strand
GGATAGATTTACCAGCAATAATAGAGGTTTAATGGGACTTAATGATATTTTGATGGGATAGATTTACCAGCAGTAATAGAGGTTTAATGGGATTTAATGATATTATTTTAATGGGATAGATTTACCAGCAATAATACAGAGGTTTAATGGGACTTAATGATATTTTAATGGGATAGATTTACCAGCAATAATAGAGCTTTAATGGGACTTAATGATATTTTGATGGGATAGATTTACCAGCAATGATAGAGGTTTAATGGGACTTAATGATATTTTAATGGGATAGATTTACCAGCAATAATAGAGGTTTAATGGGACTTAATGATATTTTAGTGGGATAGATTTGCCAGCAAGAATAGAGGTTTAATGGGACTTAATGATATTTTAATGTGATTTAGTGGGACTCACCCTCCAGTAAACTAATGTAGCTATAGAAAATCATCATTTCTAATATGCAAATGAGCTATTTTTGTGGTCATGTTCAACTACCACAGGGAAATTTTGCTCGCCAGAGCTAGCCATGCCTCGCCGGTCTCCCCTATGATTTCCAGGAGTTGTCATGGAACAGTTTGGTGAATAGTGTGACACAATTGAATGCAATTGACATGCCCTCTGGTAAACATTAAGTCGCTTTGAGTCGCATCATTTCTGTTGTTTTCATGGATTTACCCTCTGGTTATGACTAACATAGCGAACTGGAAAATGGCCCATTTATAGTGGATTTACCCATAAACACATGGTGATTTTCCATTGTTATGTTAGTTTACCAGAGGGTAACTACCCTGCGATAGACCCTGTGACTATGATTTAGATTGTGGTTACAGAACAAGTGCACGCTGGTTTGTTTGGTCAACATTTGAGATGTGCATTGGTAGCTACTGTACGGTGTGGTGCCCCCAGTTATAAGTGGTATATGCCCCAATTAAGTATAGAATTCCATAGATTGATATATCTACCAAAAACCGTAGCTATTAGGCTATTGGAGTTATATACCAACTTAGCCAACTGTGGGACAATGGGGCACCGCCTTGTATCAATGTGCATCCTCTCTTTTACTCCTCACCTATTGGCACAGATAGTTACAAAATGACTTGACCCTTTCGCTGGTGTTTCATGGTGCTTCGTAAAATTGCAGAACCGCAAACAATGAAGTGCCACACGGGTTTTGTGCCATCAAAAAATCAACCATCAATCATATCCCAATATCTTTGATACTTAAAACAATTTTAAAACAATGTTAAAACCCCATAGAATCCCTATGATTGATGGATCAATTCCATTCATATCCCGTCAAACCGTGGAAAGCCGTCTTCCAGACGCCCTGGGACTCGACCGTTCTTGAGGAGGGGCCGCTTCAAGTATGATCTCTGCGATTTTTCCGGTGCTTGTGGAGCATGCCGCTCGGGTTTTCAGCAGGGTCACACGGGTCACACCGATAAAACCAGGAGTTGCAACAGATTCAATCAGATTCAACATGAGAGGGTCCTGTAAGTACTAGATGGTTGCACAGTTTGAATGGATTGAGCATGATTGAGCTATCCATAATTTTAAGATTTCATATGATTATCCAATGAATGTAGTGGGTTTATGAACCGAAGTTTTTTTGAGTTGTCCAACCACCTGTGATGGGGTTGAAAGCAATGAAAGAAACTTTCGTGTGTATGATTATACATGTTAAAGAGGGCCACAGCAGCAAACTAGTACTGTTTCATGATACTGATATTGTTTGATATATATATATATATATATACCCAGCAATAATGATTGATCACGAATTGTATCAAGGTATTTTTTGATATATATATATACATACCCATCATTTATCAATTTTATCAGTATCATGTATGGATGGTGTGCTATAATTATATGAAATGGATTATGTTTGGATTTATGTGTTGAACCCCAGGCATAAATGCTATTCCCTCCCGGTGAGATCCACAAATATTGGGGACTTACGGGCTGTTGTGGATGATCCTCATCCGGTTCCGAGAAGAAAACCAAGTGATTTTTAGGCACTTCTCCATAGTTTGGGATGGAAAAAAACGAGCAAATCGTTGGTCGAGCGGTTTTCCATGGTTTTCCCAAGTCCTTGGTCCGATTTTTCGGGGACTGTCCAGGGGACACTGTCCAGGTTGTTGCTTCACTTTCTGCACGTGTCTTGGAGAATCAGCTGGTGTCTCCTGTTTTCTAGGACCTCACTGGGTGACAGCACTACAGATGGTAAGGAAGGGGAAATCAACCTATGATGGTGAATTACTATCAGTGTTGCTCCAGCCCATGGTGATAGTATAGCGACTCTTGGTGGCAAGGTTGGTAATTTTACCTCTGTATAAAGCGATTTTATCTCCTTGTATCTGGGGTGTTACAGTGTGAGGCCCCCGAAACAGCTAAGTTGACTTGTAATTAGCCAAACTATGGTTTATGGGGAGTATAACTATAGTTAAGGGTGTTTATAAATCCAGTTGTATCTGAGGGGGCCCTCCTTCACTTTGTATGAGTAACGTCATGTGGGAATAACAAAAATCCAACGGTTCTCCTAGTTTTTGGCTTGGACACTGGGTCATTCCTGTTTTTTTTAGGTGTCAGATGTGTTAGCGAGGACGACTAAATGTGTTTTGCCTAGTTAAGATTGCTCATGCTACTCATGTGATTGGATATATAATGATCTATATATATATATATACGAATATGAATTATATATATATATATGATTTATGTATATATATATGAATTATATATATATATGAATTATATACATATATATACATGAGTTATATATCTATTGCCACAATATTAGCACTATTGGAATGCTATCGAATAGTACCCGTGCTACCAATCTTACCATACTATGAACTACCATCCGTCTCATCCATCGATTCCCAAGGGCAAGAGCCCCAGAGCCTGCGCCGAAGAACACAGGGAAAACAATGCCAGATGTAAGTGGTTTATCCTACATGATTTACCCTGTAATGGTAAAAGCCGAATTTCACTCGATAGATTATATGTATAAATACAAGTATATATACATATATATATATATATATGTATATATATATGTGTATACATGGGCCATGTTCCATACTTATGTTAAACTATTAAGAATTCTGACCTCCACAGTGCCCTGGTTGGTGCGCCCTGGCCCAGTTGGTGCGCCATTGGTGACTTGTGGTACCGTGCCGGGCACACGCACGCTATCTCTGGAAACAGCCACCCTCCGATCCAGGCGGGGCCGGGGCGTGTGGTGATAAGCAAAAAGGTAAGTCATTGTTCTGGGTAAATTATAACGAAGGTTTTGGCTCTGCCTTCGTGAGGCAACCTTGTTTCCCCACTCGGGCAGGGGAACGGAAGAGCCATGGCATCCAAGTTCATCAGTGACAATTTGCTGGAGGATCTCCTAAAGATTGACATTTTGGGGTCAAAGGGCAGCCGGTTTGCACCCCCACGTTGTCATCTCCTATTGGAAATCAACAATCGATGGCTTAGTGAAGATGATTTACTCCTGGAAATCCAAACATACAGACCGGATGGTTTTGGCATAGATCTTTTCATGCTGGATGTCATGGAAATCCCGAAGGAAGAAATCATTTGTGAAACTGACCAGTTGCTTTGGAATGTCAATTTGGCACTTCCTCCCAGGGGAACTCAGTTGTGGATGTTGAACTTGCTTGAAGAAAACATGATCAGGGGTAAGTGGGACCTTGCATACAGATTCGATTCCAAGTCATCGTGGATGAACGCACCTCAGCCATCTTTGCAACAGACACCACTGCGCTGTTTAGAGCTCTTTGCCGGAGCCTATGGAGGATGGAAAGGGGCATTGGAAGTTTTGAACATTTTCCAAGTAAGATCGCAAACCGTTGGTATTGAGATTGATGAACGAGCCTCCAAAGCATATGCACTTTCTCATTTTGCCAACTGGTTAGGACCGAATGTTGAAATCACCGATGACTGGCTTTGTCGCAATCAAGAAAACTGGATTTGGCAACAGGATGTGTTGAGTGAACGGATTCTGAAACCTTTGACTTTTTGGGAACCTCATGTGGTCACCATATCATCACCATGTCCGGATTGGTCATCAGCTGGACTCGCGAAAGGTCTTCTGAAGCCTGGAGCAAAGCTCTTGTTTCAGACAGTTCTGGCCTGCAGATGGATCAGACCGATGTATATAGCATTGGAGCAAGTCAACAATTTTCACCATCATGAACACAAGCACTGGATCTTGAAGGCACTCCATGCTGTAGGATACCGAGTGATTTGGCAGAAGGTTTGCAATCTCAGTTCCCAGGCACAGACACACAGATTGCGATGGTTAGGTCTTGCAGAACGGATTTCAGCCCAGGTGCCACCCATTGAGTTCACGATGTGGCCCCAGATTGAGCACAAATGGCCACCTGTAGTGATGCCTTTTTCCAGTGAAATCAAGAAATCCTTGGCCATCAATGCAGAAATTGTTGAGCTAGCCAGCAGTGCAAATTTCCTGAAGACAACGCTCAGCAATCTACCGAGTCCAGATGTGATCTTTTCCAAACGAGTTTTCCAACCTACCGATGTCTTTCCGACATTCATGGCCTTGTATGGACAACAACGCCATGTCAGGCGAGAGTTTCTCCAGAAACATGGGTACCTAGGACACTTTGTAGGTGACTGGGACATGCCACATCATTGCAGGTTCTTGCACCCAGCGGAAGTTGCGATTTTGCATGGATCCCACAACAAGGTTTACCTAGAGGGAGATCACAAACATGCTTGGCATCAATTGGGAAACATGATTGCCATTCCCCATGCTCTTCTAGTTTTGGGAAACCTTGTAAAGGGTATGGGACTTACTGGGGCTTCAATCGATGAAATCTTTCAAGTCTTTCATGAATCGAAACTCACCACAGCCAACTGTTGCTATCGCAAGATCGGTAAAGGTGGTTTTGTTTTGAAGAAGGATCATTTATTGACCAATGATTTCCTGCGCAATGCAATGTCTCTTGAGAATTCCCTGCACAAAGAACAGTGGCAGATTTGGTCACCTGTACATGGCACTTTCCAGGATCATGAAGAATTTTTGCATACCAAGGCGCAGACAATCACCAAGAGTTTCGTCCTTCAGCCAAGGTCACACACAGGATTCGACATGCAGACCGCAACAGTGTATAGTGCTGCCAGTAGTGCCACTGAAATGCATCCGGAGAACACCCGTCCACCTCCGAATCCATTGCCTGATGCCCTGCGCCAAGCAGAGTACCGACATGACCATGCCAAGTCCAGCACAGCACATGCCAGTTCCTGCATGGACACCGTGAATCACTGGGAACCAGGGGAACATAATCTGATTAACCACCAACATGAATTGAATCATGACGGTATGCACAAGCACACAGTCATCCCACATGACTGCCTGCACACGGTATCCAAGCGACCAGTACAGTCCAATGCCCTGCCAATGGCAGTGACTCCATATGAGCATGCACAGGACACATTTGGTCCAGCTACTGCCCTGAACAACCAGGTAGAGAAGTCCGACATGAGCCGTCCAATGTGTACCTCTCAGGCAGTGCCACTGGCAAATGATGCGTCAAAAGACACACATGCTGCACACACCAGCTTTCAGGCCATGCCCCCTACACGACCAGGGTGGGGGGGCTCAACTCACATGATGACAGGCCAAGCAGCAAAAGACCCGAAAGCCCTGCAGCCAGCAGTGTGCCGACCTGAACCATCAACGCGATCTGAAACAGCATCAGACACCCATGTCCCTCCCACCTCCGTTCATGCCAAGCCCCTTCCACGCTTAGGGTGTGGGGGCCCCTCCCAATTGATGACAGAAAAAGCAGAAGAGGAATCAAATGCCCTGCGGCTAGCAGTGTACCGACATGAACAGCCAAAGAGACATGCTGAATCATCGAGTACCCATGTCCCTCCCACCCGCTTTCATGCCATGCCCCTTCCACGCTTAGGGTGTGGGGGCCCCTCCCAGTTGAACATGGATGACTCTGTAAAGGGAAAAGAGGATCAAACTGAGGCACCGATGTTCACCTCAATTGACCCATCTATGTATGAATACCATGAAAGCTCAAGGAAAAGACAATGCACCAGCAACCACCTTGAAAAAGGAGATGAATCAGTCACATGGAGACATGTACACCTTGACCGAACACAGCCACATGACAGATCACACCACCAACAGGCGCATGAGTCTGGAGTCAGAGTGAAGGACAAAGGCAATGAAGACCATTCGCCCATCACAGTGCGATCGGACACCCCTACCATGTCAGACACAGTGCAATTCCAGCCAGTTCTGAAAGGTTCGATTCAATGGAAAGACTTTGATGAGACCTTTTGGTTTGCAGCCGACATCCCAGCCAGCCATCTGGAGAGAGTTTGGGAACTTGGAACATGTTGCAGCTACACGGATCTGAAAGAACAAACAGCTGCATGGTTGTCTCCCGTGAGAGTGATCCACACAGAAGAGGAAGAAGATGACATCCCGAGATCCTGCGTGCAAATCCTCATGGACAATGATTTGTCCATTCTGAAAGTGGAACCCCAGGTACCGCTGTTACAACAACAGCACATCACATCGCTGGCTCAGACCTTGTATGATCAGTTTGGACAGGTAACGGATGGACAAACGACTGACTTTGGAACCATTTTGTTCACGGAACCAATCCTACATGGAGTCAATGCACATGACCTGGTATATGTTTTTGCTGCTTTTGCACCAACAAAGATGAACTGGCATGTTTGCAAGTTGTCCAATACTATCACTGCAAGCTTTGAGGGAGAGGAACTAGCGGTCAAATTTCTGCAGAAGTTTTTCATGAATGCCATCTCCTCACACTCCATGGACTTGATGGGGAGAAAAGCAGAAATCAACCAAAATGGGGATTTAGTTTTCAAACCCAGCAGACACTCAGGTGTTATCCCGGCCAACCCTTTCTTGATTGCCATCTCAATTGCAGCCTCCAAAACTTTGCTGGATTACATAGAGACAGAGACGGATGATCTGACGGGCAAAGACACCACCATCAAATGGGCAGGTAGACCAATTTGGACGGGACGCCTTCATTCAGAAACCACGTTGGGTACAATTGAATATATCCTCAGAAAATGTTTTCAACCATGGGGACCAACACCTGCTTTCCGACTGATCTGCGAGGGAACTCAGGTCCCTTTGGACACATCCGTGGACCAACTTCCCATGAATGCCAGACGCCAGGCCACTTTGATTCATGCAGTCATGGCCATACGTGGAGGTGGACAAGGCACCAAAATGCAACAAAGAGCTGTCCAACAAAATGCTTTGGCCAGTACCTTGTTGGACCATGGCTTCAACTTGACTTGGACCACGAAAGCTGTAGAGACCATCATGGACAAATTTGGACTTGGAAAGCTCCAATCGGTGAACTCACAACCCATGGGCAATGCAAAAATTCAAGCAATTTTTGCCCTTTGCAAAGATGCAGGGATTGCCATACCAGAACCTGCGAAACCCAAGTCAGGCAATGACATCCCAGGCTCCTTGACCCAACGACGTAAGAAGAGGGCCTCAGACTTCAAACTTAATCCTGCAGATTACACACTGGTGGAAGGATTTTTCACAAAGGAAGATGGATCACAGATGCCACAGATGAGTCAGCTTGCCCCGCAATCATGCGGCATTTGCCTTCAGACAGTGTCACAGGCAGAGGTATGGGTACGGGAAGGACAAAAGCTCAGTGCAGATGAGCTTGGACTTCTGGTTTTAGGCCCTATCCAAGTACCTGCTGGACTCACATCAGAAGAGATTACCTTCCCATGCTTCAACAATGACAATCAAATGGTTCTCATCACGGCAACATTGATCCAACTGGGAGCAAAGACCATTCAACACAAGCAGGGAGATCCTAAACAAGTTCCTTCCGAAACATGCAGTCTTGTAGCGGTCACCTTGTATCGAGAAGATTGGCAAGACGAAGATTGGAGGTCCATTACCACCAACCCGACCACAGTGGTTAGGAAGCAGCTTGAAACAGAAGGACTTTCCTCGGGCATTCAAGCCATCTGGGGAAAATCACTTCGTCACCAACGATCACCAGCCACCCCAGCTCAGGCATTGACGGTGCAAATTCACATGACAGTGGAAGATGCTACCTTGGAAAGAATGCTGACTAGATCAGGGTTTAACCGACTTTTCCTGACACCCAAAACCCAGGTGGGCAGACTGAACCCGACATACAAAGTCATTTGGATCCCAGGGGACATACCAAAACTGACATCACTTTCCACCAAATGCTCTTCATGCCTTGGGTTAGTCCGGGGAAGACAAGGAAAAGGGTATGGACTCAGATTCCACACGGACAGATATGATGCAGCATGGTCAGTGCTTTTGCCAGGGACATCACCACCGCAAAGCAACCCGGGTGACAAGGTATACAAGCTCCAGAACCTTCCCTTTGGTTGCACAAAGCTGATGTTGCAGAATTGGATTGAAGCCATGAAATGGGATGCATGCCCGATCAGAGCATTGGGACCACAAACATGGATTGTTCGATCAGCCAGTGAAATACCACCAGGGATTCCCATGTTCAATGCAAGTCCAATTTTAGCCAGGCTATTGCCGCCAAGAGAACAACATGGATCAGAAAAAATCTTGTTGGGGCCCAGACCAAAGCCACAGCCAGGACAAGTTGGAGATCCATGGCACCAAGGCCAAGACCCCTGGGCCAACTATGGTGCGTCAAAGCCACCTATCGCCATGCCTGCAGCTGCTATGCCACCTCAACAAGGACCCACAGAAAAACGTTTTCTGGAACAAGATGCTAAGATTGCCACAATTCAAGCAAGCCTTGATGAATTGGCACAGAACCAAAAGCTCCATGCAAAGCAGGTTGACAGCCAATTCAAGCAAGCGGCACAGAGAGAACAAGACAATCTCAACAAGATGGATCAAGCGCTCAAGCACATTGAGATGACTGTTGACAATGCCATGCAAAAATCCATGCACCAATATCAATCATCGATGGATGAAAAATTCCAGGAGATCAAAAGTTTGTTCCTGAATAACAAACGACCTGCCCCAGCCGAGGAATCAGAGATGGAAGACTGACTCAGGTCAGCAAAACGTGCATGTAATTCATTCCAGTTTTGCCAGCCACAGCCGTACTACATGCTTAGAGCCAAGTTTTTGCCATGGACCCATCGAATCATGGGGTTTCTTGCTGTTTTGGCCCGCTTTGCTATGTGCTGGGTTGTACATCTCAGGAGCCGAACCTTGGAGTGGCTATCAGTCATGCGAAGTCATAGTCAGTACCACCCAGCTTGGGCATGCCTGCAAGTTTTGCATAGTAACCATCCTGAACCGCTTGCAAGTGCCATCACACGCACTACAAGCCTTTCCAATGGCCGAAGCAGCACTACAAGCGGCAGGAAGGGCCTGGGGGCCTACGGTTTTTCAGTTTTGCTTTGTCCAATCAAATGCATACATTTGTCACCCATAGCTGCCATCTTTCGAGATTTCTGGCATCCGAGCACTGGACCCGATTGTACAGAATTTTTCTTGTCCAAATACACCATTTTGGTAACATCAGAGCGCCCCAAGGACCAAACAAGCTCACGGTCAGACACACAGATGGAAGGTAGCAAATGCATCAATGCTCTCCCATGTCTAGCTCCACTTTTGTTCTGTTTGGGACTTGCTATAATGACCAATCTTCGGTTTTTCAGTGTTTTGAACCTAAACTATGATAAGCGGAACTTCATGCGAAGCCATCCTTTCCAGCATCTAGTTTGGGCCGACCCACCACTAGTGTCCCTTTGCCAGGATGAACCCTCTGTAAGTGATGCAGCATGGAATTGCGACCATTCAGAAGAATGTCAAATGCGTACTGCAGGTGGCAGACAAGGCTTGGAGGACCTTTCTCTCCGAAGTTTTCATGAGGGCAATCTTAGCCTACCGCAGCAGTCCCAGGTTAGTTGCCAGCTTTATTTTGTGCATCCGAGCATACTCAGCTGTACAGATAACTTAACATGGCACAGGGCCATTTTGGCACTGACACTTGCCTACTATGCTCCTTTGCAACAGTTTTGTCAAACTCACGTGACTTTTGCCAACCAGCTCCAATTTTTGTCATTAGCTCTTAAGACAGAGGAGCTAACTGTAACTTGGAATGATTTGGTAAATCTCTGGAGTTTTTGTGTGCTCACCCTGCGTTTTGACACGTGCATCCATCGACGGCACCATGGAAAAGACCAAACAAAGGGGGCTCACCAATATGAACAGTTGAACCATCATGCCAAAACTCTAAGAGAGCCTGCAGAGCTGAGACGACCTTGGAGAACATCGAGATCACAAGGCACGAGAGATCCAAGACTGGAAGGTAGTAAGCAATCCACACCATCCAGGAGCACAAAAACTTATGCGACAGCTTAGCCATTTTTTTGTACAGTTTTATTGCATGCAACCATACTTTGGTCCAATATGTACAGTCCATTGCTTGTCAAACCAGGCCATTTTGGCACCGACATGGAAAATGCAGAGGTTAGGTGAGGCCGCCAATCCAGGGCCTACTGACCCAGACACACAACGAATAGCCATTACCAATCCAACCAGTATCTATTCCAAGGCCCAGACCTATCGAGAACTGCAGTTAGCACATAGCCCAGATGTCATCACTGCATCCGAAACATCCGCCACACAGTTGGCACAAGATAGCTTCAGCCGTGCCATCCGACCTGTCTATCGAAGAATGCTGTGGTCCACCCCAGTAGCTGACCATAGACCCAAAACAGATGGCACCGCCTCCAAAAGAGGCAAAGCTGCGGGAGTCGCCTGCATGACCAACCAACGCATCAGAATGGCCCAGGGAACCCTTACACCTGAATGGGAAGCAACCTCCCGTATAATGCATGTGGTTCTCTCCTTGGGTAAACTGGATTTACAAATGATCATTCTTTATGCACTACCCACCACACAAAATGGTATCTCTACCTTTAATAGTGACCTTTTACAAGCAGCAGTCCAAGCCAGTGCCATGCTTCCACTGCCGTGTATAATTTTGGGGGACTTTAATGGAGATCCATTTGGATGGACATCAGGAGCCCAGCTCAAACAACAAGGCTACTGGGACCTGAGATCCCTCCACCAGCGATTATTTGGCCGCCCCATGGCCCCGACATGCCGAGGGGTCACGACACCGGACAATGCACTTTTCTCACCTGCTGCAGCTAATTGGGTCACTAACATACAGGTCATTCAGGAAGAACATTTTGATTGCCATAAAGTGGTAGTGTTTGACCTTGCCATCCCAGACCAAGACGCTTTTGTACAAAGTTATCGCATGCCGGAAACTTTCCTGAAAATTCCAATGAGTGAAGCTGACCTGCATGAAGCCTATAACCAAGTAATCCGAGAATGTGGACCACCTCAGGACATTGAGACTTGGGGACAAAGGGTTGAACAGGCAGCTGACCAAGCCTATAGAAAATTCCAGGTCCATGACACGGGATGCACATGGGAAAAAACAAAGGGAATGCCAAAAAGATATAGAGGAAGATGTCAACCCACTAGGTTAATTAACCATCCGGTAAGATCTCATTTCAAGCCAGGCCGGCCAGGTGACTATCAGCCCCCAATGGAAATTCACACCTTTAACACCCGGGCAAAAGTCAAACAGCTCAGGAGACTCCATGCACTTCTTTTTCTCTTGCGAAGGAAGGAATGGGGTGAACAGCAAAGAGAACAAGCCTGGGGACTATGGCATGCCATTCTCCGGTGCACTGCCTTTCATGGTAACTTTCCAAAATGGGCACAAAATATCCCTGAATTGGGCCCCTTACCGGTTAATCTACCCAACCCAAGTTTGTTAGACATGGTTCTTCAAATGGCCAAACATGAAACCAACCAAAGTCTATGGAATGATCGACAGAAATGGAAGGACAAAATGGAGTTCAGACGCCGTCTGGACTACAGATGTCAAGGTAACTCTAGAGCATTTGCTCGCATCCGCGATCCTACACAACCTGGGGTGTTTGAGATAAAAACCCAAGTGGAAGATACCATCATCCCGGTCCCTCAAGAGGATGGCACGATGCTAGCCTATTGCCACCAAGCACCACAATACCATGATGATGCGATTGTGTATATCCATGACATCACAGCTACCCTGATAGATAAAGATGAACACAGTTTGCTTTTGCGCCTCCATGGACAACTCCCAGACATGGAGCAGTACGAGATATCACAAAAAAGAGTAATCACACATCCCACTGATATCATGAATCACCTCCAAAACCACTGGAACCAATACTGGACAATGCCGGACGAAAAACTGGAACCACCACCAGGCTTCCATGACATGTTGACCCAGATTCAGCCTTTGATCAAAGATGCACAAATTGACTTTGCAGACTCCCAAGAGTGGTATAATGCAGTGCGCTCACTGAATCCTAAGAGTGCCAGGGGTATTGATGGCATAAGCGCCTCCGAGCTCCAAAGCCTACCGTGCCAAGCTATTGACCATTTAAAAGATATCATGTTGCAATTACATGCTTTCCCCCCATGGTTAATGATAGCAAAAACTACCCCTGTCCCAAAAGTGGAGCAACCCCAAATCCACGAATACCGACCAATAACAGTTCTAGCGCAGTGCTACCGACTCTGGAGTAAGGTCATCACCCGCATCCTCATCAAAATCTTAGGTACCCTAATGCCCAAAGAAGTCACTGGCTTCCTGCCAGGACGAGGACCTGCAGATGCCACTTATAACCAGCAGTTTCTTTTGGAATGGGCACATGCCTCCAACATTTGCTTATCCGGTTTTGCCCTTGACCTCAAAAGATGCTTTAACACGATAGGCAGAAAAGGGGCGTTTCTCATTATGGAAGCTATTGGTATTCCAACTCAGGTCATCAAGGTTTGGTTTAAATCCTTATCCAATTTGACAAGAACATGGAATGTGCAGGGCCTTTCTTCCTTTCCCCATAGCACCAATAACGGCCTTCCTGAAGGTGACCCTATGAGCGTTACAGCCATGCTAGCCATTGCATATGCCTGGGTCCAAAAGCTACAGATGCACACCCATGACCTCCAGCCAGCCGCGTTTGCAGATAACTGGGGATGGTGTACAACAAAGGCCAACCAACATCAGCCAGCCCTGCAGGCTACGAAACAGATGGCAGACTTCCTCAACATGATTATCGATTGGAGAAAATCTTGGCTGTGGAGCACCCACAAACAGCATCTCTCGCCATTGAAGGCCGCCATCCGGAGAGAGGCGCCAGAAGAACATATACCAGAGATGCTTACTGCCATGGATCTTGGAGCTCAGCTTACCTACAGAGGAACAGCCCGACTGGGTAAGTTAAAGAACCGACTCCACCAAGCCAAAATTCGCCTCCAACGACTTCAGAAACAACAGGAGCCACTACAGTCTAAGACCAGACTAGTTACCGCAGCCATCTACCCAGTAGCCATGTATGGAATGGAGCTAACTCCGGTAGGAGCCCAACACCTTGACAGCCTGCGTACGGAAGTGGCCAATGCTTTGTTTGGACCTAGTATAAGTAGAAACTCTGCCATCGCTATCCACTGCACTCCCAATGTGTACGACCCGCAACTGGTCTTGATGCAAAGGATACTGTTGGCAGCACGTAGATTTCTCTATAGGGCCAGTGAAGCAGAGCGAAACCGTTTTTTCAGATTGGTTGCAAGACATTCTGGCCAAGCACATGAATGCAAGGGACCTGCTGGAGTTCTGAAGTACCACTTGTGTAAGTTTGGTTGGCAACTAGGTACCCAAGGTCAGTTGGAAATCAATGCATTTGTAACATTTCCATTTCTTGACATTGGCCAATCCACACTGTTGCGTTTATGTCAAATGCAATGGCAAGAGCAGATCATGGGCCACACTGACCGAAGGGCCTTAAAAGGGCTGCCACCAATTTGCCGACTTTCTACAATACAGGTGTTGCGTAAGTTTAATTCAGCACAACAAGTTAAAATCTTGAATGAAATCTCAGGTGCCTACCAGACCAGACTGCAACAATCTGCCTGGGATGACCAGACCAGTCCGTTATGCCCACACTGTGGGGAGATCGACACACGGGAACACAGATCTCTGAACTGTACTGCCCTATGTGATCTCCGACACCAGTATGACGACACTTTCCAATGGATCAACAATACTGGTTCAGCAATGGGGGAACTCCCTGTAATCTTTTGCCATGAAAACAGAGAATGTTCCCAAGTAGTCCAATGGCACCAGGTAGATCCCGAAATACCACATGAACTACATGCACAATTGCAAGCCATTGACCAAACAGGCCAGCCAGTGACATTTTTCACAGATGGGTCATGCTTCCATCCTAATTTGCCGGAGTTTCGATACGCTGCATATGCTATAGTGTTGGACTGTGCATCTACTGATGAGATACGTGCACAACATGCTCAGACATACCTAACAGATGGAACGATGCCACCTAGTTTGAAGATGTTAACGGCCGGCAGGTTGCCAGGGTTACAAGATATCCTACGGGCGGAACTCTATGCAACAGTTATAGTAGTGGAACGTTATTGCAATACGATCGTATATACCGATTCAGCTACAACATTACACTTGCTTCAACTGGTTGCAGGAGCCAGAGATGTTGCCGAGTTGGCCACGGCCCCACACCATGATCTAATTGTGAGACTTTGGAAATCATGGCACCTAGGAACCCGCTGTTTCAAAAAAGTTAAAGCCCACGCTGAAAATACCCAAAACCTTTCACCCTTACAGCTGTATATCCATTTAGGTAACAAGGTGGCGAATGACTGTGCCATTGATACTTGTGCTCATTTATTGCCGGGCTTGGTTTGTACTCTTGAAGAAGCTTGTCAAGATCAACTCATCCAACAAAAACACCTCAAAAATATGTATGAGTTTCATTTGCAGGCTCAAAAGCGTATGGCCCAACTCCAGCAAGAGGCAAAACAAGAAGAGAACCTTGAGGCGGTCTCTCTCCACAAGTGGGACACCTTAAAGCACCATTCTATAAATGACCACTGGATTCCACCTCCTGTGCGACTTAACTGGACACAATATTCAGCTTGGGGACACTGGATTGGACAAAGAATGTTCGCGTGGATGATGCAATGCCATTGGCCCAAACATGCCTTGGACTCCGAAATGTCCACAATCGGGGTTTCATGGTATGAATTGGCATTGTCATTTATGAAATTTGCGGAGGTGTTCCTCCCACTACGCAGAATGGACAGACGTGGCAAAGAAATCTTGGTTCCGTTTAAAAGCAGACAAGAAGTAGAAGCCTACAATGTGAAGTTTTCAGAGTTTGCCAACACCTTTTCCATCTACTACATGCAATTCACCGGACTGCTATCAGATGAAATTTGGCCAGGTTACGAGCGGAAACTGGTAAAGTCACTGTATGTGCAGGGAGCGCAGATGTACACCAGCGGCTTCACACAAAGACCATCTTTCCCATACCAGGCTTGGGTGTATGAAACACTAAAACCTTACTTGAAAGAATCAGGACAAGCAATGCAGACGCTTCCGGACATGAACTGGACGCTCAGTGACGCTGACTTTAAACAACTGCAATCCGAATTATCTGGAGAATGGAAGACCAAAACAATGGCGACACGAAAACGTATGAAGGAAATGAGACACTGGAAAGACAAGCCTATGGCTAGAATTCGTTTTGGACCATCCTAGTTGTGTTAGGAAAGATGCCATACACAGCCAAGACGGCAGTGTTCAGGCACGGTCTCACACCTGTCAGGCCGTGACCTATCAGACCAGATCGCGTGGGTAAATTATAACGACCTCACTGCGACCGAGCCCTGGAATCATAGTTAGTAAGGGGAATCATCCCAAAATGGCCTTAATTCAGGTTAGTGAAGTATTATAATTTACCCAGATTGTTTGTTTGGAGGATCTTAAGTGGATGTACCCTCTGGTAAATTAACAGTTGGACCCTGAAAATCACCAATTTTTAGAGGAAACTAATCTTCCAACCCCGACAACTACCAGGGTCTATGTTAATTTACTGGAGGGTAAATGGAATTCAATGGATATAAATGGATATAGATGGATATAAATGGAATATTTTTTCATTATGGATATACTGTACATGCATAAATGGATATACATGGATATAGATAGAAATAAATTGACATAAATGGATATGGATATAGGAAGTGCGAGGATCATCCACATACCCGCAAATTTTGCGAGCAAAAAAATGGAACGGACCACCAAAGACTTTGCTGGTTTTATTGGAGATGTTTTATACATGTTATACCGTGGCTTACAAAGGGGTAGTCCACCGATTAATTTTTGATGGACCAGGGGCATGTCTTCCAGTAAACGCCAGCTGGCAGTTTTTTATTTTTGACACCCCCAGAGTTTGATGGATTGGGGGTCATTAAAATACATGTTAAAAATATCATTAAGTCCCATTAAACCTCTATTATTGATTGGGGCTCAAAAAATCCTGTCTAAACCGAAAACACCTCAGATCATGGTTTTTCGTAGACGTCTTTCGGTTTTTTTCTGTGAAACCCAGGGATTTGGTCTTTCCGTAACTTAGCGTCCCTATATGTCCCTATATAACTATATATATACCCTCCAGTAAATTAACATAGACCCTGGTAGATAGGGGTTGGAAGATTATATGGTATATATGGTAACATTTATATTATAGGGGTTGGTAGATATCCCATAGGATCCATGGTGCTGCTATATGTGGTAACATGGATCCCATCAATATACCCCCATTCATGTTAGCATATATACCAGCACCATGGATCCGTCATGGGTATATAGATTCGATATGTTGATACTTTGTTGATACTGATTCAAACGATAGTTATAATCATAATCAATTATAATCGTTGCTGCAATAAGTTGTAAATTTTGTAGTCATACGCGCAACCCCCCCAGCTCGCCCACACCACTGTTCATAGGATATTGAAGGGCATGTTAAACTTTATATTCAAGAGAATCTTCAACATGCTTGAACAGAGTTTCTAGGGAACATGAAATCCCCACCCCCATTAAACTTTACATTCAAGAGCATCTTCAACATGTTTCAACAGAGTTTCTAGGGAACATGAAATCCTC
>Ga0126342_10009869_pt1 | contig 17090 bp, 12 predicted proteins | sample Cyp1metagenome_FD_92528 | JGI IMG/M metagenome (GOLD analysis project Ga0126342, IMG submission 92528) | Coral microbial communities from Lord Howe Island, Old Settlement Bay, Australia - Cyphastrea 1 metagenome | ecosystem: Host-associated > Invertebrates > Cnidaria > Coral ... | reverse complement strand
TGTTCCGCTGCTGTTGGCTGCTAGTAGCAGTCCGAGAATCCCACCAAAAAACTGTCTAACGTTGCTTCTGAAAACCTAGAAATTTAGATTGCTGCTTCTGGTGGTGGTGTGCCTAAACTTGCTGGTCTTTGCTTGTCTTATTCCCTGGCGCGCTCCCCCTTGCGTCTGCCGGGGTCGGCGGATATAGGCTATATAGGTATACCATGGTATACCATAAGCTCAACATTTCTCGGAGTTATGAACCAACAGTTAGCCACAGCGTGACCCCCGACCTGGACCACCTCATAGGCTCCGTTTCTTCCTGGCCGATGGCGTGGCCGCGACACCGGTGTCGCGCTCGCAGAAGCAGCTGACGACGCCCAAGGGCGACAAGAATCAGCGGCTGCTGCGCCTTCGATTCACGAAAAGGGGGCTGGTTTTTTGGGTCCAACAAAAAAGGATATCGCTGAAGGAAAAAAACCTGAGATTGCCATAGGTTTTTGAATCTTAAAATACATCCATGTCTTGTTAAGAATTTGGAACCACCTTCCAATGCTTCAGAGTTCGATCATCAATTTCTCATAATGAGTGGATGGCTATGAATTGTGTCGATCTGTCGCTCATGGACAAAGACAGGTTCAATTTGGGCAGATCGGATGGTAATACCTCACATTTTCAAACCCAGAATGATAAGACCCGCTTCGGGGGTGCTTGACATTTTTCAAAAGAAAGGACCATACCCATAGGATCCATGGTGCTGGTATATATGCTAACATTTGGGGTATATTGATGGGATCCATGTTACCATATATAGCAGCACCATGGATCCTATGGGATATGGCAGAATTGCCCATATCTTGCGGTGGATTTGTCATTTCTTATTTCGTAGGCCGGAATGGGTTCCATGCCAAGCTTCAGCGGAAGTGTGACTTTTTGTGCCGGCGGACCGAAAAGACTGCTGGACACTTAGTAGTACCCGGCCTGGTAAACGTTAACGTAACTATGGAAAATCACCATTTTTCATGGGTAAATCCATGTAAATCATTGTAAATCCACTATTTCTATGGTCATTTTCAATAGCTATATGTAACAATTTACCAGAGGGTGCAAGTTTCCAAGGGAAACAGCCCCCATTCTTGTCCATCCCGTTGGGATCCTGTTGAACTCGATGTTCTTCGGTTTTTTAAAACACGGAAGAGTCACGGCGATTTCACCAACTCTGGCCATATGGCTATTGGTCAAAACCCTGGCACCTTTTGTTCACCCCAAGTCATAGCTGGGATTTATGGATGTGAATAACCCACTAAAAATGTATCTATAGGTATTGACCCATACCCAAAAATCCCGTAAACGGTGTCCCAAAAATGAAACGCCCCAGGAGTGGCTTGCTCCTTTCGTCTGATCCTTTGTGGCTTTTGGGCGATGAACATGGTCGCTGGGCTGGGATGATTAGGATGCGATCTCGAAGTTTCAAATCGCTTGGAAGTGGGGCAGGTACCCCAATAGCTGGATGGTTTTTCATGGACAATTCCATTAAAATGGATGATCCAGGGGTACCCCTATTTTAGGACACCTCCATTTCTTGGCCATTTTCAACCTTCATGGTTCATTTGAGTAGACTTCGGAACAGGTTTCGCAAGACAAGGATCACATAATCATGCGCTTGACCCCTTTGGGGACCCGGCTCTCGTGATACTGTTGGTCACTTGGCGTAGTGGTTGACTTTTGTAGTGATTGATAGTTCCTCGAACATGGCTTGATTCCAAAAAATGGTGTATACAGGAAATGTATGGAAATGTTGCAACTAGATTTGATGGTAAAAAACATGGTTTCCCGTAATAGAGTTTCCATTAAACCAATCCATTGATTGATGGGCCTGGGGTGCCGGGCGGGGCGGCTTTAAACACTTTTTTGGACCCGGCACCGTGCCGGTAGTGTTGAAATTACCGTTGAACATTGAAGTGATGACCAGCTGATGAAATCTGCCGGCAGCTTGATCTTAGGTCGCCTGCATTTGGTGAATCTGCAGGTGTGGATTTTGGGGTTCAGATATTGCAAGGAACAAGTGGATTTTGACACCATTCATTGTGCTGAGATATGTTAGATCATGAATTATATTGAATTATAGTGACTGCTTGGTAGTCTACCCTCTGGCAATTTAACAATATTTGACGCAGCTATAGAACATTGCCATTTACTTGCGAATTAGAATACATTAAATCGCAATATGTGATGATTTTCCATGGCTATGTTAGTTTATCCAGAGGGTAGTATTTTTGTTGCCCGACTTGAATCAAGATGCGAACGGGTGACGCATGAGTGGTGTAGTAAAATCAGGATGCCCTCGCGCAATCAATGGTGGCGTGCTGGAAAATGCCGTATAAACGGAGACACATGGAAGTAGTGGGAAAACCATCGTGGATTTTCCAGCACGCCATGTTTGGAGGGTGGTGAAATGAGATCGTTTATCACCAAGGGGATCATTGGATGACCTGGGTAACCACCTCTGCATCTTGGTTCAGGACTACCAACAGAATGCAGCGCACGAGGGAAAGGTCCTGAGTTTGTTGCGGCTCCGTGGCGGACGTGGGACGACAGAAAGTCTTTGGGTTGCACCGGGAGAAACGCGTCCGGAGAAGATATGCGGTGTCATCAAACATGGCGTGCTGGAAAATTCTCCATTTATACAATGTGGGGCCCCCCAGTTATAAGTTGGTTTATAAACCCCATTAACTATAGTTATAACTACCATAAACCATAGTTATTGGAGTTATAAACCAACTTAGCTATCTTGGGGGCCTCACATTGTAGATTTTCCCATCGAAAGTTCTCCACTAGATCGATTTAAGGGATTTTCCGGCCATGTTTGATGACACCGGAGTGTATCATACAGAGACATACAGAGACCAGATTTCAATCTTGGTGGACTTTAATGTTGTTTTTGATATGGATATGTATAGATTATATGATATGGATAAGATATAGCTTGCTGGCAAATGATGAGTTGAACCGTTGAACCCACATGGACTACCACTCCACATTGCCCCCATCCCATCTTGCTCCAGGTCTCGAGTTTCTCTCTGCCGGAGCAGATGGTGTAGTGCTGCGACATCACTTGGAGCCTTGAATTTCAATGCTATAGTCCTTTGTGACACATGAAATGGCCCAGAAAATAGCCAGTTTACATCAGTTTACCCATTTTTTTTTGCGATTTCGCCAGCAGAAATTGACTCATTGACACTACACCTCAGCACCTCGAATCTAAGGAACAGAAACATGGATTTTTCGTCGGGTAAGAGTACAAATCCAATCACCATAGAATAAAAATCTAGTGGGGACTTCTTATAGCTGGATCGCGATTCTATTTATCATTGAGACGTGGATCCATCTAATTTCCACACATCATTAAATCATATGAAATTCTATGATGGACTTACAGTCATAAATTCGAATCATCGTTAAATCTTATGAATTCTTATGACAGTTTCCTATGATTTCCCACATATGTCTCCAAATCTCTGGAATTTCCAGCCCAGGAGCCAGGCAGTACAGGCTCCGCAGGCTCCGCAGGCTCTGCAGGCTCCGGTCGCGACTTCCGCTGGACCCAGCTGGCCGTGTATCGCCCTGGCTGCGGCCTGCGACATCTGTCGCATGTCCAGCTGCAGCCGGCTGCGGAGGGGGACGGGATGCCGCCATTGTTCCCTGGAGCCCTGGGTTGTGGGATGGTGCACAGTGATGTTGGTTCAGCATATCCCATAAAAACATCACTTTTGGGTTTATGGATGTTTATGGTAGATGTAGATATGAATCCAACATAATCCACAGTGATGTAAGTATAGTTGGGAGGCCCCCGTTTACGATAGCTAAGTTGGTGAACATAACTCCAATTTCACTATGGTTTATGGTACTTACAACTATAGTTACTGGGGCGAATCTAAACCAACTTATAAATGGGGGGGCCACATTGTAAGTATAGTTGGATTGTGTTGGATTCATATCTACATCTACCATAAACATCCATAAACCCAAAAGTTATTGGAGTTACGAAGCAACTTAGCGTGGACCCGACCTGGGGTACCTCCTTGATCAACCCGCGTTTAAATCGGAGGGACCAATCTAGTAAACACGTTTTCTCTCGCATCTGAAAGGTTCCTGGGAGCCTTTCAAAGCGCTGATTTCGTTCTCTGGGACTCCTTGGCGGGTTTGGAGGTGGAGTTGGTGATTTGTTTCGGATGTTTTTTCACATAACCTGCGGAAACTTGGGAGAGGTACCACAAAACGAGGAAAAAAACACGTCGAAAAAAGGTCTGAAGGAATCAACCTCTCTAAAGTTTACCAACAGTGCCAAATTGTTTTTTTTTCCGCAGGTTTCCCATGAGTTTTTTCGGCCAACGGTTGTGGTTTTTTTCGGACTACCCGGCAGGTCTGGCGACATCGCTGTGGGGGCGCCAAACGGCCGAATAGTTTGGTGCTGGATCCAGTGGAGCCTTGGAACATTTAAGGAACATTTGGAACAAACGGTGGTTTCGATTCAACCAATCTATATATTTTCAATATGGAAATGTGGAAATATGTTCACATATATATTATATATAATATAATATGGATGTATATATATATGGATTCACATAGCCATGAAAAATCATATTATATGATTATATGAACATATATATATATATACACACACTGGTTGGTGGTGACTGGAACGTGAAATTATGACTTTCCATTCAGTTGGGAATGGGAATTTCATCATCCCAACTGACTTTAACTAACTCAATCATTTTTCAGAGGGGTAGGTCAACCAACCAGGGGCGGTTGAACCAGCAACAAATGGACCAAAAACCGGTGGTTTTTCAGTGGTTGAGCCGTGTTGAAGCAAGAAAATTTAGTGGCATGGGATATCATGGGATATACTGTAGCTTAGGGGATTTGAACAACAATAAATGGGGGTTGAGCCAAGCGTTTTATGGAGATATAGTGGGATATATATGTTATATAGCAATATAAACTGCAATCCAAGTTTTTATTAATGGTTCCTACTGGTTCTTCATGTTCTATATTGTTGTTGATTGGTGGTTTCATTTTTTCTTTTACTTAAACCACATTTTTCTTGGAATGATGATGATCACAATGTCTCCCAATTGATTAAAGAACTGTTGGGATGGGTTGAAACCACCAAGCAGCTTGGTTTCTAGAGGTGAGGTAATGATTGAAAGCGATAGTTGGGGGCATTCCTACTTGGTAGTCAGAGGTGCAATTCTTGGATTTCTGCTGAGTTTAGTAGACATCATGAGAATTGCAACATTTTCACATGAGAACTGAGAACTGTACATGTCCCCATTTAGTTTTGGGTAGCCATAGCCAGATGGATCAGTTGCATATCCACATTTTGTGAATGAATCATAATGAATCAGCAACTATTATGTTAGCTTTAAAATCAACTTATAACATCTAAAAAGACTCTTCACACTCAAAATCCACGTAACTTCAGTGTTTAAAAACGGATGGTGAAAATTTCGAGTTGCAATCCGAGGACGGCCGATCTTTCACCTTCGCCTTCTCGTCCTCCAAATCCCTGGAGATCCACTCCACGGCGTCGACGTCGACGTCGTCGTCGACGGTGCCAAGGGCCCTGCGGCGCGCGTTGCACGGCAGGGAGATCCACCAGATCTGTTGGCTCCGAGTGCCTGGACCAATCACTGGTCTCCTTTAGGCGAACTGTTGGATTTATATGGGGGATATATTATATATATACATATATACATATATATATATATATATGTATATATATACATATACATATGTATATATATATATGTATATATATATATATACATATATACATACATATATATATATATACACATATTATTATTATTGTTATTGTTCTTCTTCTTCTTATTATTATTATAATATATATATAATTATATATATTATATAGACAATAGTTGGTGGTAACCAATTGACAACTTGGGAGGATGCCCTGTGAGGAGAAGCCCATCGGCGGTCGATGTTCCATACAGTTTCCGCTTCAGCTGAAAGATCTTAGTGCACAAGGTAGCGAGCTCTGAATGCTAGGTTGAGGGGTTCTTTTTGTTGCCATAAATGCAGGACTTCATATTCCCTTTGGAAATCAAAGTGGCAATGGGAATCCCCTATAAAGGGATGGAGGTTTTTCATGGTAGAACAGCAAAGCATGTATTGTTCATAAATGGGGAATTTTCCATTGCCATGTTTGGTTACCAGAGAGGGTACATCTGGATGAAAAATACCATGACCTAAAAAGGTGCTTTTCGTCACAGGAATGATGACATGAAAAATGGATTCGGGAGGAATCAGCGCCAAATGGGCGAGAAGTGAAAACAGCTATTTTCAGGTTTGGAAAATATTATACTGGTTGGTGGTGGGGAACATGAATTTTATTTTCCATAATATATGGGAATTTCATAATCCCAACTGACGAACTCATATTTTTCAGAGGGGTAGGTATACCACCAACCAGTTGTAATTCAGCCAGAATTACATCATTTTACAGGATATCTTTTTCTCGAAAAAAAAGTTTATGTAGCCGTAGCAGTGTATCAGACACCCCTGGCTCTTCTCATCAAGCGACCTCCCAAGCATTTTTCCATTGGCTCCCAAACAGCGAAGGGCTCTGCAGCTACTTGGGTCGAGTCATATCCCAAAAATTGTCTGGTTAAAAGTTAACAACCTTCATGCTTGTTGAAATCCTATCATTCTATCCATGACATCTAAGAATATATCATAATATATCATTCTATTCCTTGATATCTTGATATCTTGATTAAAAATCAATAAGCATATGGAATATGGCCAAAATCATGAACAAAATCATCCCAACTCATCCGGCTCACCTGGTTTTTCTCCCAGTTTTCACAACAAAAATGGCTCGCCATGCCCCAACAAAAACCCAGGCGCCCGGCGGCGCCGGAGCTCCGGGCAGCTTGGCCACGGCCTCCGAGGACACGAGCCTCCGAGTGCTCAACGTGTCAGGCCGCCAAATGATGTTAGTTGGTTTTTAAGCACCATCAATTAGTTCGATATAGCCTTTGGTGATTCAACGTAGCTATGGAAGCCATGGCCCATAGAAATAGATGATTTATGAGGATAAACATGAGGATTTACCGTTCTTAAACATGGTGATTTCCCATAGCTACGTTAAATAACCAGATGGTACGTATGAAATCGTATGAACATACTGCTGGTTGGTGGTTTCAAACATGGCTGGATGATTTTCCATGAAATGGATACGGGATGTCATCCTTCCCATTGACTAATATTTTTTTTTTCAGAGGGGTTGAAACCACCAACCAGACTGTATATAGTATGTATATATAAATATATATATATATATAGATAATTTTGTTGGTTATAATCCCATAAAAACTAGGGTTTCTGGTAGATCTATTGAACTAGTTGTTATGGTTTATAACCCATGAAGTATAGCTATAACCCCATGAATGCTGTAGTTATATCCTCCAAATCAACCCAAACGTATTTTCCAAGTTATGTAGATCAACTTAGCTATCGCACACGCGACATCTGAATGGAGGTTGATACTGTAGATGAAAATAAATCATCCATGGATTGGCAATGTTCCATTGCGAAGTTGGATTATATACCGCTATTTTGATGTTATATATGGTTATATATGGGTATATATGCTTATATATGGTTATATATGGTTATATATGGTTATATATGGTTATATATGGTTATATATGGTTATATATGGTTATATATGGTTATATAAGGTTATATATGGTTATATATACCAATCAATATGGTTATATATGGCACAGTACCAGGGTTTTGACTCATCTTTCGAGATGTGCCATGAACCTAAAATTGAACCTGCAACTGTATATTGCATAGCATCAACTTACCTGCCAAACATCATGAAACATCTAATTTTCTGTGTAGGGTCTAGGGGTTCCAAGATTGGCCATATTAGTATGAGAATGTATGAGCGATGGTCAAGTTAGTTGGACGGGAATTACACAGTTCTTGGGATTTAGTAACCATTTTTTCAATATGTATTCAAATAGCCATTACATCATATTACATGAACATATATATATACTGGTTGGTGGTTTGGAACATTTTTTATTTTTCCATTCAGTTGGGAATGTCATAATCCCAACTGACTTTAACTCCATCATTTTTCAGAGGGGTAGGGTTCAAACCACCAACCAGATTATTATACACGTATATAGTATGTATATATATATGTATATGATATATGTATATATATATGTATATGTATATATATATATATCAACATGATTGGATTTCAATGGCACGGGATGGATGACCATGGCACCGCCATGGATTGTTCATCCTTCATGTTGAAAGGGAATTTTCAAGGGGCCTTCTCACCGCGATGCAAATACGTGTAGATAATGACTATCCCCAAACACTGCAATTTTGAGCATCAAACAACCGTCAAGATCAAACGAGAATTGGGATTTCAATCGTGAAACGTACCAAACATGGGACTGTTGGACTTGAGAAGTATCCAATCAGTGGGTAGTGGGTGGTAGTATGTTCAAATATATAGGGGTTTCCTAAAATGGGGGATCCCCAAGTCACCATGGGTTTCAATGCTAAGTGATGGTCATCCATGACTTGGATGATTTGGGGTACCCTCTATGACTTAGGAAACCTCCATACAGATATTTAGAGGTTGATTGGTTAGATATTTACTATAGCTATAAGATACTAATGATTATAGATATATCCCAAGAATGAGCACTAAGTATAGATATTTACTGGCAATATTGTACAAAGTGGGTCTTGTAACTATGGTTTATGGTACTTATAACTATATATAGTTACTGGGCTTTATAAACCAGCAAACATCACTGGGGGGCCCCACATTGGCCAGGTACAACGGACACAACGGACACGAAGCCCTGCACGGCCTTGTCCCCCGCCGCGGCGACCGTGCGCTTCCCCGGCGCGGTGAGAGCCTTATGTTGCTGGGCTGTGAAGCGCCGGGGAAGATCTGCTCAAGGAATATGAGGATACGGAGAGCAAACCAACTCTAGGGTGGATTCAACCAACAACCCCCACAATCATCATCATCATCATCATCATCTTCATCATCTTCATCATCATCATCATCATCATCATCATCCTCATCCTCAAATTTCCTTGAATCAAAGTCCCAAATTTCTGCTATTAACAGCCTCCACGTTCTACCAAGGCAGTCTCCCCCTCCACCCCACTGTGCCCGGCACCCGCGGCTATGCCACCACCGAGCCCATGACGCTGCCGAGACCGGGGCTGCTGGTCTCGGGCGGCGCCAAGGGCGCCCTGAAAGCCCACCTGGTCTCGGGTGATGCGCTGCTGGGCGTTTGGTGCACGTCGCTAGGGCAGGTGGATCCGGTAAAGGTGGAGATGCTTGGCGGAAGCTGATTGGAAGGTGGGCGGAATTGGCGGAATTTTTCCAGGGCTCCAGAAAGTGGGCTTCTGTTTTGTTGCAACCAGATGTGTCACTCTTGAAATTTTGTCATCCTTGAAACAGATTATACAGATTGAACCAAAAAAGACGACAAGAAAGATATTTCTCGTGAAAATTCTTCGGAGAGTATAAAATCACGACCATTGTTGATCAAATCAGCATTCTGTGTATTTTTGTGTGATGCAATCTGATATGATCATGGCCCAGCCATGTTACAACGATCCCCAAAGTTCTTTGACTAATGTTAGCAAAGCGATATATGATCCACCATCCCAGATGTTTTTCCATCTTATTTTTGAAACAAACCATCAGTATCCATCAATCCATATGGCTGGTTTCTGACATTGCTTTACTAACACTATTGGAATTCACCACGTTTTTATTGGTATATAAATCATTGAACTAAATCAGCTATTTTTGCTATATTAATATTGGTGTTTTTAATGGTTAGTTGACTCATAAAGTGATATGATTCATAAATCAGCCGTTGTCATCCATTTTCCATAGATATGTTAATTAAGCCATACCCTCTGGTAAACTAACATAACTATGGAAAACCACCATTTTTAATGGGTAAATCAATGTAAATCAACTATAAATGGCCATTTTCAATAGTTTTTTGTATGTTTACCAGGGTAAAATTCATGTCAATTCCCCACATCCCAGGGAAGCGGACTCCACCTCCGACTCCGAGCCCGGCGAAGCCGACGGCGACGCCGACGGCGAAGCCGAGCCGCGCGCGTCAACGGCGGGGCGCCTGGAGGAGCGGGTCATGGCGCTGAGCTGCGTGGAGCTGGAGAGGAGCGAGGCAGGACATTTTCGAATGCTGCTGGATTTCCATGTTTGATGACGGAGGGTAATGGGAATTGGATACCCATAGGATCCATGTATGGAATATTTACCAACATTTACCCCATAAATGACCCAAATGTAGGTAAATATACCATACATGGATCCTATGGGATAGGGATATGGCTGATATCTGGACATCTGGATGCCTCGGAGTTAAGTAAATCTTTCCAGATCCCCAATGCAGGGTATCTACCAGAAAGTTGGCCCTGAAACCGATATCCAATATCAGTTGATTAGTTAGAGGGGTAACCTGCCTTTGAACAAGCAACAGAACATTTTTGTGCGCTTTCAGCAAACCTTTTTGTTTCTTGCAGATCTTTCCCACTTGAAGGACAGAGTTCAACTGACTACACACTTATGATATTTTTTATCGATGCATAGATCCCAAATATATTCACGGCAAACGTCCATCTCGGATCATGGCTGGTGAACGTAGTTCTCACTATTATCTTTAAAGTTCACCCCAATTGGTTGAGCGGAAATTTACCCCAATTTTGGATGTAGAAACCTTGGTTTCCCTTGGAAAGAACTTCAACCAATGCATTGATCAGCTGTGATATCGCCAGGCCCACCACGATGTCCTCCTTGCGTGCGCCTCGTCCAGCGGTTTCCTACGCACCTGGCAGCTGCAGATCTTTCCGCAGCAGGGGAAGGCGGAGGTGACTTTTCTGGAGAGATTTCAGGTCTTCAACACCACGGCTCTCTGCATGGACTCTTTGATGCGTTGGTGGGTTTGAGTGGCCCCATAATTATACAAAAGTGGGGCCCCCAAACGATAGCTAAGTTGGTTTATAACTCCAATAACAATGGTTTATGATACTTATAACTATAATAGTTAATGGGGTTTATAAACCACTTTATAACTGGGGGGCCCCACAATTATAGTATACCACTTAGGTTCTTTGGGCCATGGTTAGTTCGTCAAGTGGTGGGTCATAAGCCACCCATGAATTTTTGAATGTTGAAGTCTTGGTGACATCTGGGTTTGTACCACACCAGCTGTCTAAACCAAAGGAGTGCTTCACTGCCCCCAATTTCCGGGGCGTCTACGTGGGCTCCGCCGCTGGAACGCTGGCTGCGCTGCAGCTGCAAAACCTGAAGCCACTCTGCGAGGAGCTCCAAGTGCATCAAGTCGCTGGGCTCGTAGCCGTCACAGATGGGTTGTGTACCTAATTCGGTTTATGTATCCCATATGATCCATGGTGCTGGTATATTTACCTACAAAACTGGGTGATTTTGTTCGGGCAAATGTTGCTAAATATACCAGCACCATGGAGCACCTGGGTATGGTTAGTTGTCGGAGTTCTGTACCCAAAAAATGCTCGGTTCTGGTTCCATGTCCATATTATGTACCGATGTTCAAACAATAATTTGGGGATGATGGTCCTAAATCCTGAGGCGGGCGTTAACGATTTGGCGCTTCTGCAGCTGGATGGGTCCCGCGTGGCGGCACTGACTGCAGGGGATGACCATGGCCTCGGACTCTGCATCTATGCCTTGGAGGAAGGGGTCCTGGGACACAGCGAAGGTGGAAAGATGGCCATTTTCAGTAGGAAAATCATCGGCAGCCGACCAAGCCAAGGATGATCCGAATGCTTTTTTGTTGGAATTTCCATCATCAACTCTGCCAAGGATGCTGATCTCTGTTTGCCCTTGTACCTGGTTCCAGATTGGAGACTATGTAGGGCAGTTTGGTGTTTCATGGGCTTTTCACCCGCACTCAGAGTACAACCTTTGAACGGGACAGGCAGAAGGTACTGTCTTGATACTTGGATCCATACATTCGCTGGGGCCCCAGTTCGTTAGATGAGGTTGGTTTGTAACTAGGGGAACCATACAATGTGAGGCCCCCTAGATAGCTAAGTTGGTTTATAGCTCCAATATGCTCCAATAACTATGGTTTATGGTACTTATAACTATAGTTACTGGGGGTTATAAACCAACTAACATCACTGGGGGGGGGCCACATTGTAGGGGGAACCATATGATTTATGGCTATTTACGGGCATTCCAACTATAGTTGACCATCACCAAAAGGGGGGCCAGGATGATGCCGTGCGGTTGATTGGAAGCAGATTGATAGAGGCGCCAGGGATGCAGTGGAGGCGGTGCATGATGAGGTTTTCCATAGGTTTTCCCTACCCTCTGGTTATTTGTTACATAGCCATAGTATAGATGGCCCATAGAAATAGATGGTTTACCTATTAATAGCATGGCGATTTGCCATGGCTATGTTGAATAATCAGATGGTAGGTTTTACAAAAGGTCAGAATGATCATCTATATAGCTGTTGATTATTATGATGTAAGTTAGTTGGGCAGGTCGGAACCCTAGTTCATGAACAACTTCCCTGAAAAACTACCGCTACCATCCGCTACCTGGGTCCATATCAGGTCAACATCGAAACTTCCAGTTCTGCCACTTTACAACTCTTGAAACAAACCCTAACCTTTGAATTTCCATCACGGAATTACGGAATGCCCAATTTTTGGACCATGGTCCATGGAGTTAACTGGTTGGTACGTGGATTATAGTAACCCATTCCATAGCATTATGTACATATCCATTGATCTTTGGGGATATAACCTCCATGAATCAACCCACTTAGTGGGGCCCCTTAGTTATAAATTGGTTTATAACTTATAACCCCATCTAACTCGGTCGATATACCATAAACCCAACAGTTATAGTTATAAAACAACTTATAGCCATCATGAATCAGCTCTAAATCCCATTAATCACCATTTTTAGTGGTTCAATCACCATTTTCCCATGGTAAAGCGATGTAGCACGGGGGCCCCACCATGGCCCCCTGCGGACCGCTGTCCGCCACCAGTCCGCGCATTTCTCCGCCGTGCGCAGCGTCGCCTGGACCGCCGCCGACAGCGCGCTGAGTTTGGGCCTGGACCGGCGGCTGCGGCTGTGGCGGGTGGAGCTGGAAGAGCAGGCGCAGGGGGAACCCTGAGGTCCTTGAGGGCCACTTAGGGGGTAGTGGATATAATAAGTGACTGGTTGGTGTTTTGGAACATTAGTGGATTAACAATAGTGGATTAACCATAGTGGATTTACCATAGTGGAACCTTCATTTATATCCTGGTTGGTGGTTTGGAACATGAATTTTATGACTTTCGATATATTGGGAATAATAACCCCAACTGACTTTCATATTTTTCAGAGGAATTGAAACCACCAACCAGTAATAAGTGAGTATGAGCTACACAAAAAAGTGGGATTGAGAATGGAACATGACTGGGATAAAATGGGATAGAATATGGTAGAATGGCATATCCAACCGAACAATCTGGAAATTGTAAGTTAGACTCCAACTGTAATCCACGTAATCCACAAAAATATAGAAAAAGTAAAACCCTGCGAAAATAGTGATGCTGTGCTTTTCGGCATCTTTTATGACTGTTGCTATAAGTAAGATATAAATGGATATGAACCGGATTGATAGTGGAACATTAGTGGGATACAAATTATAATATAATGGGATATCTAAGCCAACTTCAAATGGCATATTATATTTCTTTTGACTGTAATGACCTCACGTCTTTACGTCACTGGAATGATGGTGACAAATGGCTGGATGATAACAGCTATTTTCAGGTTAGTGAATTATTACAATTCAGAAGAGTGATAGAAAGTGAATTTATTTGCTCCCAAGTATTACCATATTCTGAAGGGGTTCCAACACTTATTATTATGTTTTTTTTTTTTTACCAAAGGGCGCAATACTAGTAAGGGTGCAGGTACCAAATACACAGTGTCAACCCTAGATTAACCCCTCGGCTATTTAATTAGGGTGCCATTTTAGATTTTCACGATCTGGGGGTAGCAACCAGAATAAAATCAACCATAGTTATATAGGGGGTTACAATCATATCCCAACTTATCGAGAATATCCTCAGAAGAATATATATATATATATACCCTCTGGTAATTTGTTACAGTTTGCTATTGAACATGGCCCAGTCGAAATAGTGAGTTTTCCCATTCAAAATGGTGGATCTTTCCATAATATATGAGAAGAATTCATAGTCCCAACTGCACTCCCAAGTACTGTCTGCACCCGGAACTTCTTGTAGACGAGCATAAGACGCGATGGACTGTGTGGATCCAGATTGGAGGGGCAGCGGGCAGTTCTTCTTACTGGTGCGTTTTACGTAGGGAATGGATGGGTTGCTGGGGATTGCTGGGATGATTATTACTAGTGATGAAATGGATCATTCCCTCATTCCCTGCGTTAAGCACCAGTAAGTCTTTTTGAATAGGACAAGAGGATAGGGCAGCTGGTCACTGTAATTTCCGTGCATCGTTTTGCTGTGAACACCCCCAGTATTACATATACCTATGATGGCTCCTTGATTTCAGCCTTGGAGAACAAACCCAAAATGGGCCGGTCAACAGGTTGTTAATGGGAGTTGCTCAAACCCCCAAATTCTGACAACATGTTTGCTATGTAAACAGCTGGGGTACAGCTTTTGAGTACTCAAACATGATCATGCCAAGTCGCCTATATTTCCTTTCAGAAACATAGGCTACAGTAGCTATCAGTCTATAGTTCGGGAAATTTATTCACATCCGTTGACATCCACAACCAGCTCTTTTGCTAAACCCAAGGTAGCATCGGTATCCCTGGGTGATTTTTCTGGTATGTTGGGGTATCCCTGGTTTCATGGGAATCTAACCTTCCAGGAAACCTCTGAGATAGGTAACCAGCTTGATTTTACCTCATTTTGCTAGGCTTGCCTATCTGATAGGTAATTGGCAGGTCAGGGACATATATAACAATATGTATACTGTATACGTATATTATATATATACACTATGAAGTAAACAGAATATGGAATGTTCAAATCTATTGTTATTTCAAATTATAATTTCAGATAATGATAACAATATTTTTAAAAATGATAATTAACAATAATGATAATGATAATATATATATATATACACTTATCCTGAAGTAGATGCAATATGGAAAATTCACACCTATTTCCATTTTAGCAAGGATTCTCTTGAACTATCTACTCCTGCATGTGTTTTGCTGGCCAAGCCTCGAGCATTCAAGGCTTTGGAGTTGAAGGCTGAACGCATTGCTAGCTGTACTGAGTTTGCGCCTCAGTTTGATCCGTTTGTTTTGGACGTTGGATTTGGTTGGGAGAATGATGAACACATATATTTAAGTGTTGTTCTATTGTTTATAATCTTATTATACATGATCCTACCAGAAATCATCCAAAATATCTATTTGAAGTTGGACTTTTCCACAAAAGGGATGTTAATAAGTTAATCTAGAAACAAGAAAGTGGGAATGTTAACCAAGCATGATGGTGACTATAAGTTGGCCATCTTACATCTGGATGAATTATAATGACCTCACGTCGTGACGTCACTGGAATGATGGTGAATGTATAGGGGAATCATCCCCAAATGTCTGTATGATAACAGCTATTTTCAGCTCTGTGAGTTATTATAACTCAGCCAGTAGATTTTGTGCACAATGTTAGTTCTTTAATTTAGCTCTTGCAATCTTGGTTCTTAGAAGTGTGGTTTCCGGTGTCGGATTGACGCTCCATGGGTGTCTACAAGTCTTTGGGAATATCTTGCAGTTTTTGTGAGTTTACCCTTATGCCATCGTTCAATGATAGTTTTGTGTGTCTGTGTGTTCACCTTTAAACTTTAATTTGTTTGAATTGCACTGTGTTTTTTTGCAGGTTGTCTTATGAATTGTCCTCCATATATTTGCATCTTTTGCTGGTACACCAAGTGCACTGATTTGTGTTTAATGTACTTGGTGGTTCATGAATATACAATCCCATCATTATTGTTGTTTAAAACTATGTTCTTTTCATCCCCTTTATTTTTCTATTGGCTATTCATGAACCCCATTCTTCATATCCCCATCCGCCGTTCAGACAATTCATAGTTAACAGTATCCCCAGTGATATTCAATCTATTGGCTATGTACTCCAGTGTTGTTTTTACTGTTCTTGCTTTGATCATTATCTATTTCCAATGTCTTGTTGATTAAATTACAGAGTCACATGTTTGCACGTTATATAACTATCTGTCTGAACATACTTTACCAATTCCAGTGGTTTACCATGGTTTACCATCAGTTTTATGGATAGCCAAAGACAGAATATTTTTAATAAACGGATGGCTTACCCATACATTTTTTTAAATATATGGTTTACCATAATTGTATGGGTCATTCCGATTATTTTGACCCCTTTTTGGTCGACCATAAAGTGGTACTGTAACCCCCCTCAGTTTTTTTTTGGGTTTATAACTCCATCTAGAAGTATATTTAGGATTACGATAAGCCCAACAGTTATTGTAGTTATAAAATGTTACAAACCAACTTAGCTAACATAAAAAGATTGAGATTCAGTTATAAATGGTATACAATCCATCTATTTTTGCTGGTGAAATTCAGCAATGTTTGGTGGTTAAACGGTTAAACCCTTGGTTTTCAGCCAAGCCATCTGTCTTTTCCAGCCAAGGCCCGAAAGCATGGCCGCTTGGGTCCTGCCAGAAGGAACTCTGGTGGCGCTTGCCGGCCGAGGCCAGCCCCCGAGAATGTTAACTGTTGTGTGATGATTTCGTCAGACATTTTGAGGATTTCACTGTGATTTTCTGTGTTTTTTTCCCCACCTGCCAGGTGAGGGTTGTTAGATTTTATGTCAGTTGCCTCCTCCTGCCTCGTCCTCCTCCTCCTCCTCTCCTCCTCGTCCTCCTCGTCCTCCTTGTCATCCTTGTCGTC
>Ga0126342_10009868_pt1 | contig 17095 bp, 15 predicted proteins | sample Cyp1metagenome_FD_92528 | JGI IMG/M metagenome (GOLD analysis project Ga0126342, IMG submission 92528) | Coral microbial communities from Lord Howe Island, Old Settlement Bay, Australia - Cyphastrea 1 metagenome | ecosystem: Host-associated > Invertebrates > Cnidaria > Coral ... | reverse complement strand
CAACCTAGGATGCTTGACACCTATTGCCAGAACTTTTCAAGGAAAGGTAGCTGACCACCCAAAAAAAAATCCAAAAAACCCCCATTAAGACCCTAGAACACCACATTTTTTCCAGGGCCACACCCCCCCCCCCCGCCTAGAGATGCTCAGATCCCATCCTTTCACCAGCAAGTCCTGCGTCTTTTTTCCCGCCATTCGGCGATCAAAGGAAGCAATGATGGGTGATAAATTGCGCTAATCCCAAGCTAGCAACAAGAAACCAGCCATTCACCGCTCTACTCCGCAAAATAGCGCCATTTCCCACATTTTTGTTGGTTAGCATCACGTTTTTCTCCATTGAAGCGATGTTGCGATTCACCCAGAAAAGTGCATCTTGAAGGGATAAATTGCGCTAATCCCAAGCTAATTGTATGTCCAAAGATGATGGGGGATCCACTGTATGATACAGTTTCAGACAAACTCAAATTGCTGGTAATTACTTCATGTGTATCCCAATATCCCATCCAAATAACCATGTGTCAGTGAGAATGAATACATGTATCTAAAGATCTATAATTAGATATTAGATCAGATCAGAATAGATGTAGACTAGATTAGACTGGATCAGATTCATCGTTCATTGATACCCTCTGGTAAACTGTCCCATAACTATGGAAAGATCCACCATTTTGAATGGGAAAATCAACTATGTCAATTGTACATTTTCAATAGCTATGTTAAATTACCAGAGGGTAAAAGATTAATCCCATTTAGGTGATGAATAATGGGTTTTATGCTGATTAATGGTGATTTATACTGGGATTAAAGTGTTTATATACCAGACTATGCAAATGTTTACATATATAAATCAACACTACATGCCTAGCATCAGTTAATAATGCAACCTTGCGAAACTTCATTTTGAAAAAGATGAAAATTGGGATTTATTGGGATTAATTGGGATTAATGATCATCTCTATACTGATTAATGGTGATTAAGGGTGATTCATTGGGATTAATTGGGATTAATGCTGATTATATAATGGAGGATTTATGGTGATAATGGTGATTTAAATCCATTGTTCCCATGAAAAAACCTCTATTTAAATTGGGTTTCATGGTGGGGTTATATAATGGATTAATGGTGATCTATAAAATGGGATATATATATATATATATATATATACATACGTAAATATATATACACGCATATATGTGCACAAAATAAGGGTGATCCATTTAAAAAAAAAAAAGTGGTTGTATAATATATTGAGACACTGGATTATATAATGGAGCTATTGAATGGTGGACTAATGGTGATCAATGGTGATTTATGATTGCGTATGATGATTGATGTTTATTGATTTTTATCAGACAACAACCAGGAGTTTCCATTGTTTTATCAGACTTCACCAGGAGTTCCCTTTTTTCTACGTTTGATTACCAAATGGTAATATGGTGGATCTATGGTGATTAATATGATGCAAACATAGCGTTTATGCCTGGTGAAATAAATACCATCATATTAAATATTAGTTCTTTAAATGATAAATACCATTTAATATGGTGATTAATATGGAAAATATCGGTTGCAAAAAATGGCGGGTGATTCATCAGACTTCACCAGCAAAATCTGGTGAATTCATGGTGATGAATGACTAAATGTCGGACAAGTTTATGGTGATTAAATTAGTCGGAATATATTTGATTCATTGGTGATTTAATGGGATTGAATGGTATTGCTACAATTATTTCAAATCCATATATATATAATATTGTATCCATATATATTTCAGGTGACTTAACCCATATATAATATTTTGAATGCTGATGAATATGATCTGGGTCAAAAAAAAACACATATTTCACTCATCTGGATAGTTCGGCCATTTGGGGATGATTCACCCTATATCTAAGCCATAAATCCAGGGTTCGGGAGAACAGGGTTCGGTCGTTGTATTTTACTCAGATATGATGAAACATCGTTAATACATATGGATTACAGTGGTCATGGATGACAACATTTACTTAGGTCAGATATAGATTTTAACAGTGAGGTCATGGATTACACTTAATGGATATCTTTGAACCTACCCTCCGGTGTCATCAAACGTCGTTATCCCGGCTGGAAAATCTACAAATCGGTTCTTGCTTGGGCTATCAATGGAGCTTCAAATGCTACCGCCGTTGATTACCAAAGGGTAATATGGTGGATTAATGGTTATCAAAGATTATCAATGGTTATCAATGGTAATTTGGTGAATCAATGGTTATCAAATGGTTATAGGGTAATATTGGTATTCCATTAATGGTTGTCGAATGTTATCAATATGATGTGAAAATGGATCATCAATGATCGGACTTCACCGTATATGGATTAATGGTGGATTAATGGGATATAATTCCAATACCCTCTGGTAAACTAACATAGCTCTTGAAAATGACCATTTATAGTGGAGTTACCCATTAAAAATGATGATTTTCCATAGGTATGTTAGTTTACCAGAGGGTAATAATGATATAATCAAATTCATGGAAGTATGTAATGGGATTTTCACCCCTCCCCTGGTGAACATTCATGTGGTCAATGTGATCCCCACCTCATGGCATAAGCAGGTTTTGATCAGATCAACAGCGGGAAAAAAAACGTGTCATTATCATAACTAATTACCCTCTGGTAAACTAACAGTTTGCTATTGAAAAGTGCCATTTGTTGTTGATTTACCTTTAAAAAAATGTGATGTTCCAGTTCGCTATGTAAACGTTTACCAGAGGGTAGGTGTGCAATAAGTTCCTATAGCTATACAAAAAATACTAGAAAGGTAATATCACTGAATCCCCTGAACCTTTGCAGCCCCACCCATAGGGCCATATCCTAATCGGTCATTTTTCAGGTTACCCTCTGGTAAACTGTCCCATAACTATGGAAAATCACGATTTTCAATGAGAAAATCAACTATAAATGGCAATTTTCAATAGCTATGTTAGTTTACCAGAGGGTAGACCAACTGTTTCAACTATGAGTGCATAACCAAGCTAGTGTCACATTGTGAGTGGATAGCACCGCCGTGATTTCATACCACCATCTCATCCCATTATACTGGTTGGTAGGCATCCTGTTCATTGCGGATAGGAATAAGCAATAAACCAGGTAGGTTTAGAACCCCGTACCCTCTACCTTGACCCATCAATGTACACCCATACATTTAATGGCGAAAAGTTTAAGCCTCCATGAAAAAACACCGCATTTGATGGTCGAATTCCATCTTTCATAACCCATCAACAAAAAATTGTCAATGATATCCCGTGTTTTCCTGACTACCCTCTGGTAAACTAACATAGCTATAGAAAATGGCCCATGAAAATAGGTGATTTACCTATTAAAGACGGTGATTTTCCAGTCCGCTATGGCACAAATTACCAGAGGGTAAATCCTCTATTTTGTGGTGGTTACTCCCCATTCAAACCCGGATATGTGAGCCAACTCACTGACTCAACCGGCCATCATGGCCATCAATACATATCAATACCCCCGTCTTTTCCTGGCTTAAAACCCCTTACCCTCTGGTAAACTAACATAGCTATTGAAAATGGCCATTTATAGTGGATTTTCCCATAAAAAATAGTGATTTTCCATAGCTATGTTAGTTTACCAGAGGGTAATCCTTAAAACCCCTTAATCCATGGCGGTTAAAGATGACATGTGGCTTGAATGCCATCAAGTTGATGAGACTGATCTCCTTGAGGACAGAGTTGTGGATCTTGGCATCAACACGTTGAACACACAGAGACCGCTCGGCTGCCGCTTTTTGGATGCTGGTGATAAGGTATCCTCTGGTAAACGTTTACGCAACTTTGGAAAATCACCATTTTTTATGGGTAAATCCACTATTTCTATGGCCATGTTCAATAGTTTTTTGTATGTTTACCAAAGGGTAGCTCCGGGAGATGTAACGGAGACTCGTTCCAAAAAACAGCGCCTCTCCGTTCTTCAAAACATCTTCGCTACAGGGCCATACGTTGCCCGCGCTCTACTCGGAACACTATGTGTATACTGCAGGAACCTTTTTAACCCTTCGTTTTTTCAGGAAAAACAAAGCCTAAAACCCTAAAACCATAAACCATAAAGCATCAAACTCCAAAAACCTAAAAGCCTATCTCCATCTATATCCCAACATCCACTCAAGCCTAAATCATAGGAAATTCTTTTCTGTTTTCAAGCAACATTCAAGCATCATTTAATCGAGGTTGATTCCCCCGTTGATTCCCCCGTTACTATCCCATTAAATCCTATTAATATCCTATGAATATCCCATTGAATCTATTCAATCTATTGAAACCCCATTATGATTCCCATTAAAGTCCATTACCCCATGGTTTTCCTATGGTTTTCCTATGGTTTTCCTATGGTTTTCCTACCATCGAGGCCTCGCCACTCGAGAAGAGCACTGAATTCGACTCGTCGAGGCACACCTCGTTGCACGGAAAGGCACGTTTGGCCCCAGGAAAATGGGGCTGTTGTGGTAGGAAAACCATGGGAAAACCATAGGATAATGGTGATTTCATGGGATTTATAGCGAAAGTGATCGATCATGAAATAGATTGACATAGTGATCCAAGAACTGTTGAGATGTGATCAATCCGTGAAATTCTGATGTTGTTGGATGAATAATGGTGATTTTGCCAACAAAGATGTGGATTTGACAATCAAAAACACGGATTGAACTGGCAAAAATGGAGGTTCACCAGCTTTTGTCAGCCAAAGTTTGCGATTTTTCAGCCAGGGATTATGTTTTTTATATATATCTATATATATACATTAAACTAAACCGAGGAAAACCAACGTTGACCCATCTTCTGATTCAATTGTTGTCACCTTTCTAAACGCCTTATGAAACCCAGCCATCTTTGCTGAGGGTAATCCAGATATTTTTTGATGTTAACATGTTTTTAACAAACTAGATAAATATACGTATATTCTATGTATATTATATGTGCCTATTGTGTATATATATATGGTATACCCCATTGATTCCCGTTGTATCCGCATGAATATCACGTTGAATCCCCATTCTGGGGGTGTAGCTTTCAATGCCATTTTCACCGTTTGCTAAACCAACCATGGTGTGGTCATTTTGCATCATCCCAGTCATGGTCATAACGAGAGACATCAAAAAATGGATGTGATTTTTGAAAAGTGCCTGAAAAAAACCGGAATAAACATCCGTGAGTCACCGGGGGGATTGCCGTTTTATGAATGTGCTTATATAGTAAGTTATATATATATATACGGGTTGGTGGTTTTAACCATCTTGAAAAATATTAGTCAATGGGAAGGATTATCCCATATATGAAATGGAAAATAATCCAAATGTTTGAAACCACCAACCAGCTCTATTGGGAATGGTGACTATGGCATTGGGCAAAAACCACATTGTAGTTATATTCTATTCATGATTTCACGAAGTGAGCCATGATATTCCCACGATTGTCCCAAAGAGTATTCCCAGTGGTGAAGAAAATCCATATTTATCCCCATGATTTTGCCATAATATCCCACTTTGAATCACCATTAAAAACTCACTTTCATTGGGAAATCATGGGGAAAATAGTATATTATGGTGTAAACTATTTTGTATTGAATAACATTGGTATACCATTGGTATACTATCACTCTGTGGTATATAAAATCATTGGTATAAACTCACTTTCATTGGGTTCACCACATTAATCTGGGTAAATTAAAAGAATTCAATTCACTGACCTGAAAACTTCGGCCATTTTGACCAGATTCCGCTTTTTAAAAACCCATCATTCGGTCGTGAGGTCGTGATCAAATTTACCCAGGTTAACCCTAGAATATATTCCAGAAACTCTGTTGATTCCCATGAATATCCCATTAAAATCCATGAAAATATCCCATTGAATCCTATTAATATCCCATTGAATCCCACTAATATCCCATTCATATCTCGTTTAAATCCCCTTTTAAATCCCCTTTTGAATTCCCTTTTAAATCTTGCTTCCCGAGCCACCCCAGCGCCAGGCCACACAGCGTACCGCGTCCAAATGGGCCCGAAGGTTGAACCGGAGCTGCCAGGTGAGGCCTCGAGGCGCGTCGCGGGAACCCGTCGTTGCCAGCGTGGATGGGGCCCCCCGTTGGCTGCCGCAGTCAGAAACGCCTGAAAAAAGTGGCTGAATTCTATGGTTTATGGTAGATATAACTACAGTTCAAATCGGGGTTTCTTATGGTTTATAAACAAACTTATAACTGGGGAGCCTCATCCTGCCTCATCCTGTGGGTTTCAATGGAAAAACTCTGGGAATTCACCATCTATTGGTTAATTCATGGGGATTATCTATTGTATTTTCAGCCTATGCGATATATCCCAAAAAAAATAAACACCCCCAAACGAAACATCTAGAAACCATAGTTTAGTAGGGAAATTCCACATCATTTGAACTATTTAGGGGGTGTTTGATACTACGAGATTATATAGCACGTGCAGTATGTATGTATATATATATAGCACATGGAAAAAAAAACAATAAGTTTTATTACTACATGAAAAAACATTCGACGAGTTTCATTCATGCACGCCACTGTGCAGTATATGCAATATAGTACATGGAATATAGTGTGTGTGTATATATATATAGTACATGTATGTATATATATATAGCACGTAGAAATATAGCACATAGAAACATGGAATATAAATTATGGATGTATATCACATGGAATATATATTACATGTGAATAAGTGGAAAATCCCCTTTCGGGAGGTTTGAGCATCACCTGAAAAAGTACCTGATGGAGATTATATCTCGTTTTTGGCTGGGTGATGTTTAATTAGGAAATTTACAAACCTCTGAAGATGGGAAATATGGAAAAATATGTATGTGTATATATACATATACACACATGTAAACACTAACAGCTAACATCTAGCTGGGGATATGCAATTATAAAGTCCTATCTTATTTATGATAATAAACCTGTATATATACATTTGTGAATATGGATTGTCTAAGTAGTTCATGTGACTGGGGATATAAGGTGGCTACCGAATGCATTTGCTTTCAAGTGGAAAATTGAACATCGCCGACAAAAATGGGCAATTCTTAAGCGATAACACGCAAAGAATGATTTCAACAAGGAAAAAAACATGACCAGCAAAATAAAGAGTGAAGCAACTGCAATGGAAATTTCAAAACATATTGGTTTGATTCAATGATTGAGGGGTTGCAAAACTACCAGTACAGTTTGTGTTTCAATCTTGTCCCAGCACGAATCGGTGGTAGGCGGAGGTTCGGGAAAACAATTGATAATCTTATGGTTCAGCTATCCAAACCAAGAAAAATCAGATACGTTCCACAACAGTGGTGCAATTGGTGCAATTCACCAGCGCTTTTTTGAAACTAGCAACCCTGACTGACTGACATACCCGCAGACCCGCAGAGGCTATCAACACCATGGGATTGGTTGGCTATTACTCTCTTGATCGTTTGGACCAACCATCTTTGAGTATATAATCGCTCTTGTTTGTTTCGAGTTGATTTTGCCTTATCAACATCATAAGATGCATTATCGTGGCACGCAATTTGATAATCAAACCCCAAGCTGTGAAAAAGAATGCCACCACTGTGGGATGGCGAAGCCGGCCTGCTAAGGAGTTTTCCACGTCGCTGTCACGGCGTTGTCGGCCCCCCCTGACTTTCACTGGATGGCTGCACAGAAGCAAGAGAAACGAATATGAAAGGCACCCCATAAACTTAATTTGTTCAACTTAATGCTTAATTCTTGAAGGTTTTGTTGGATATGATTTTCGATCATCTTTCAAATGGGGCATACCACAAGCCGAAGTGAGAAAATGATGGTAAACCAGTAGATTTCGGTACTGGGTCCCTGGACAAACCCCCTATCCCGCAAATGGGTGCAGTGAACATCTCGACCAGAATTATCCTGTTCGGTGTATTTTGGTTCAGGGCCATATGCGCAAATTGGAGAAACACAGTTGCCAAACCGGTAGAACCTGGTTGGGAACCAACCAAATAAACGACCTGGAGGAACCAGGTACAGCAGGGGGGCTGATTGAGTGACTGATGGATCGATCGATCGATCCGGCTGTTTAGTTGATTGGTTGATTGGTTGGTTGGTTGGTTGTGATTGGTTGGTTGGCCTGCTGGTTGGTTCGCAAGTTGGTTCTTTCTTGGCGAATGTCCGGGCTGCTGCCTTGCGTTCAGGCTAGGTATCACGGCCTCCAATCCATGATGCGGCTTCATGTCCCCCACAGTTTGGCTCGCATGAAAGAAAAAACGTGTTTGCCAGGTAAACTGACAGCTGCATCGCGTCTTGAAAGATCAAGCGTCCTGTGATTGGTGCGGCCCAGCAAAACCTTTTAGCTCCTTTCAAACCAAATGGCTTTCAAACCCCTGGGGTGTGCCGGTCCTGGTCCATGGCATTGTCCATGAGCATTGGCAACACGTGTGGAGAATGCTATAGACCCGTGCCCACTCGACATGTTTATCGCAATGGTGACTGACGACTGTCCCTGATGCTTTCACCCTGTCATAAAATGTGCCAGTTGCCAATTGAATCCTGAAGGCTTTGGGTGTCTCATAGGGCCTTGGGGACAAGTACAATTGATGTTACCCCAGAAAATTTCGTAGAATGGGATTTGGGGATTTGCTCCAGCCTTACATGGCTATGATGCTATGGGTCAGAATTAAAAGCCCTTATTAGACCACAGATTTGAGTTTCGTATAGTATTAACCATCCAATTCTCTGGGGTACCCAATTTTGACCCATACCCACTGAAGTAGCTGAGTTACAACTAGTCATATCACTGCCTGCCCTCTCCCCAAAAAAGGTGACCACCAAGAACCACTGCTGGCGCTTGAATCATCAGTATTTGGATGTGCATCACAGTTAGTATGAAATTTATTATCTCTATATCTATGTGTATATGTATATGTATATATATAATATCATATAGATATATTATATCATATATATATATATATATTATCATATATATATATAATGATATATATATATATATACGTGTGTGTGTGTGCACCCTAGGGGAAGGGGTAGAGGACCGCTTTCATTAATTACATGGGAATACTCCACGATGAACTAAACAAAAAAATGGCTGTCATCCACCTTTGATTCCCGGGACGGCCTCCCACACCCATTCGATCCACATCGGAATCCACATCCGGTGGTCAGCGCGGTGAATATATGCCACTGTCCATTGATCTGGATGAGTTATGGTCATTCCAAGTCCATGAAAATATCTCATGAAAAATCCCATCAGATCGCCTGTTTTCTTAGTTACCCTCTGGTTATTTAACATAGCCATGGAAAATGACCCATTTATAGATGGTTTATCTATTAATAGCCGGGTGATTTTCCATGTGTTAAATAACCAGATGGTAAATCCCATGAAATCCCATGAAATCACCATTGCTAAATCTCTTAAATCCCATTGCTTAATTCACTCCGAATCTCTGATGAAGCTTCCCATCTGACAACCGGAGATCAGCCCTCCTCAGCTGACGTGGATAAAAAATAAGATGTACCCTTCATTACCCTCTCGTAAAGTAACATAGCCAACATAGCTATTGAAAATGACCAAATAAAATTATAGTTGATTCATCGATTCACCGATTTGAAAAATGCTGATGTTCAGCAGCTGGGCTAGTTTTAATAGCTGGCTGGAAAACACACAATTTGGTTCAAAGATTTTCGCAGCTATAAATCTATAAACCTCCATTTGTAGCGCGGGGATTTCCAATTGGTGCATTAGATTGCCGGAGGATATAGTATACCACAAAACAATAGAAAGGTCCAATTTATCACCATTTTGGCAGGACTAAAACCTTTCGTCACCTTTTTCGGGTGCAGAATGATGTTCCGGAACGGGCATACCCCTTCCGTGGCTCAAGGCTATCGAACCAAGGGGAAGGGCCCTTGGGAGGATGACTACATTGAGTCGGAAAAGGATGCCTCTGAAAAATATGAGTACCAAGAGTATGTTTGGCATAATACAGCCATAGTAACCTCAAAAAATAAAGAACAGTGATTACCATTATTATGGGGGTACCCCTAAATCATTTATGGATGGATGGAAAAAAAGTCCATCAACCATCCAGCTATTGGGAATCCAGCTATTGGGGATCACCCATTTATAGAAACCCACTTTTTAGAATCAGAATCTACTTTTCCAGTTTTTATTCGAGGGTGTTATACAAGCCTACCTCCCCTCATCGGAAACAACCAATGAGGCCTAGTCTGCAGCCATATGCAGCCACATGCAGGCGTGTCAGTGATGAGAGTGCTCGATGTTGATGAAACCAAGTGGTGAAAAACCACTGAAACCAACCCTTGATTCGTCATTCTTGACTTTATTTGACCTCCCATCTAGATATGCTTTGAATACATCTGAATACCAGCTTCGTACCTCTTTGAAATCCCAGTATTTTTGGAAACTCAAACCTCGAAATCAGCCTATTTCTGAGTACTTTGCCATCTTCGCCCCCCGGGTGCTCTGGCTGTGGCATTGGAAAGTCCCCAGCATGGAGATTTATGGGAATTGATGGGCTCGAAGTCTAATTTTTTTCGGGATACCAGGAGGATATTCATGATAGGGGGATCTTAAGCAACAAATTAAATCGTACTTCATCAAAGTAAACTACCCTCTGGTTATTTAACATTGCCATGGTATAGATGGCCCATAGAAATAGATGGATTACCGTTCTTAAAAATGGTGATTTTCCATGGCGAACTGTTGGTCATAACCAGATGGTAAAGCCGCAGATGATTCTCCTTACGAGCTCTCGTTCCAATGATGGATTTCCTAGCCCTGACCCAACAAAAAGTCCCAGAAAATGGGTGAAGAAAGCATGCGGGACCCACCAGTCAAGATGGAAATACATCATATTTATACACTTGGATTTGCTTCAAGCGTCCCCAAAAGAATCAAATAATCCTAGTAGATGCACCCCCAATTTCTGCTTTGGATTGATTAACCATGGGAACTAAAAATAGATCATATAATATAATCTTCAGCAAATCCAGGTATAGATCCGTACCCTCTAGTCAATTCATGTTTTTTTCCATATCGATGTTCGTTCACTCCACAATCCACCATGAAAAAACACCAAGAACGTGGCAATACGCTCTGGCAACCTAGCCTGCACATCAATATCAGATAACATTTACCCTCTGGTAAACTAACATAGCTATGGAAAATCACCATTTTTAATGGGAAAATCCACTATAAATGGCCATTTTCAATAGCTTTTTGTATGTTTACCAGAGGGTAAGTTGATGATCTTCCCATGATCTAAAAAGGGTTGTTCCATCCAGCCAGATTTGATGAAACGAGAGGTTGTGAACCCATGCCAGTCGCGAAGAAAACGCGTAAAACATCTATCAAACAACCTGTTTTCAAATCCCCCACGTTTACCAGTAAAACGATTAGTATCATATATTCATATATGCTTAATTATACCATTTAGCTGGGTAAATTATAATAATTCACTAACCTGAAATTCAAAAAATATCGCTAGCTATAATAATTCACCCAGATTTAGTAAGACTTGATCGATGGTAATACAGGAAAACGAAACTAACCATCGTTTATCATCCCCCACTGCTACACCGGTTGTTTCATCCATATCTTCCACAAATCACATCAAATCACTATGTATCTTCGGTAAATCCCAATTACTTACTGATGCTAAACGTAGGGAATGGATGGGAATGGGGGTTGCTGGGATGATTATAACCAGTGATTATGGATCATTCCCTCATTCCCTACGTTTAGCACCAGTAAGACTATGTATCTTCGGTAAATCCCAATTTTTTTCATTGCTTACCTCCAGTGTTTCACGTATAAAGTACCACCAACGCTGTCCTGCTCCCATGGTTTACCACAACGGAACGCCCGCGGCCCTGCCGCGCCTAGAGTCAATAGAGCCCATCAACTCGTCACCTCTCCATGTTTTCCCAACAAATTATGACAGACCCCAAGCAGTTTGCAGCGGGAGAATCATGTATGATAATGTGGATGATGGTGATGGGGATGAGGATGATGATGATGGGGATGGGGATGAGGATGATGATGATGGTGATGATGATGATCATGATGATGATGATGATGATGAGGAGGAGGAGGAGGGGATGGGATGAGGAGGATGATGATGATGATGAGGAGGAGGAGGAGGACAATGATGTTCCAAATTTTGATGACCCTCCTGTAAACGTTGAGCATCAGCAGCTCCATGGCGTCCCCATGGGTTGAGATTTTCCACGGCATGGCTTTTCCACATCTAAATGTAGAAACCCCAGGGTCAAACAAGGAATATACCCTCTGGTTATTTAACATAGCCATGGAAAAACACCATTTTAATAGGTAAACCATCTATAAATGGGCCATTTTCCATGGCTATGTTAAATAACCAGGGGGTAATTGGGAAATCCGAGTTGGACCACGACTCATAGCCGCGTGGTTTTATGCATTTCTGACATGTTATGCCTGTTACATGTGGGTTGATTCATTTCACTACTGTATTTACCAGAGTTATTCGCCACTCCCCATTCTCCCCATGTATTGACTGCGATTGGTGATTTCCTTTTTCTTGCTGGTGGGATAGGGCACCATTTTTTCTGTGCTACTTCCCAGTTACCCGGTTGCTTGGTCCAAAAATACTGCTTGTTAAATAGGTTCCCCACTCTTGGTCCGAAACAAAATCCCCAGTAAACCAGTGTTCTATCCCGTATACCTCCGATATTAATCCATCCACAGTCATTCATCAATGCTATCCTCATTTTTTCAGATGAATTCCATGTTTTAAGGTGCTTAAATCCCAGCACTTAAAATTTTGATGCTGAAACCCCGGTGAGGCAATTCACTATCAACCAATCATCATGGTGGTTCCCATCCCATCTCATGAAATACTAGTTGGTCGATAGGTTTCGCTAATGTCGGTTAGCGAAACCTAATCCCCAATATCAATGGATTGGTTTAGGGGAAATTTTACAGGAAAAACCCTTTTTTTTAATGGTCAAAACAATGGTTTCCTGTAAATTTTCCATTAAACCAACTCATAATCCCCAATAATCCAGGTAGTAAAAAACTCCTGTGACTCATAACCAATCAACCAAAATGTGTCAATGATATCCCCATGAATTTCAAAAAGAAATCCATTCCAATCAACTGTTCATGGCATTCCATAAAAAATACCAATGCCACTGGTTGATTGCAATTTCCAAAAATTCCCAAAAAAATCATTCATCAAATTCCATATCTTCCAAGGGACATTCCTGATGATTTCGATGTTTTTTCGTGGTGAAATCCCAGGTTTTACCCGGCCTGGTCAACATACAAAAAGCGAACTGGAAGCCATGGCCCAATTAGTTCGTTGAATTACCCATTAAAAAATGGTGATTTTCAATAATAGCTATGTTAAATTACCACAAAATAATGCTATTTATTGAATGAAACATTATTTACCAGGTTTTCATTATTAAATCATCAACGGCATTGAAAAAATGTCTCAAGATCTGCGAATGAATCAATGAATCCCACGGGAGTTTTTTTCCGCCTTCGGCGCGCAACGGAATCCCTGGGCGAGCAAAAAGTTTGCTGAAATCCAACATGCAAAACTTCAAAAGATGTGGGTTATGGAAGATGATTAAATGATATTAAATGTCAATGTGGTAAAGCCAATGGCCATTTTTAGCTGCATGATTCATGGTCATTTCTTTGATGTACTCAAAATGTTGACAATGAAAGTCTAATAATAATACAAAACATAATTATTGTGGTATGTATTCATGTATGTTTATCTTCACCCAAAAAAAAACTGGTTTTGGAAGATGAATTCCTTCCCAAGTCCTTTTTTACACCCAAGATCAGCCATGGTGAATGTACTTTTCAAGGGATGTTCGATATTAAAGGGGATGGGAGTATCCTACTAATATACACTTACATATATATATATACCCTCGGGTAAACTGTCCCATAACTATGGAAATCACCATGTTTCATGGGTAAATCAACAATTTTGTATGGCCATTTTCAATAGCTTTTTGTATGTTTACCAGAAGGTAAAACATATAGATGGCTTTGTCTGAAAAATGCTATCCCAAAATTTCCATGGGGATTCTCATCAGGTTCCCATGAATTTTCCCAGAAAAATAGCTGGGGGAGTATGCCCCAGTCTCAGAGGTCACCAAGGTATCAGGCAGATGCTGGAAAAACAACGCTTGGACCGTGGATTTTGGGGTCACAATCATGACTTTCATGGTCAAATGTGGGTTAATGCCAACTCCGGATTAATTAACCATGGTCTCATTAGGGATGTAGTCCCCAAATAGTAATCATCTGATAGTTAAATGGTACCCCTCCCATTAAACAGCCTATATAGCGGTTTATTAATCCAGGCTTGACATTAGCTTGTTTTACTGGATCTAAGGTGGGATCTAATAAGGATATAGTGAGAATACAATGAGATATAGAAATTTTAATAGGGGAAATGATGCTTCCATTCACACAGCGGAACTTCGTTCAGTTGATGCTAGCGTGCTTCAAGGACACCGAAGGGGACATCACTAGAAAATCACCAGATAAAACTGGAGTGTCCCCCGAAACTTGCCACATAAGCAGAGGAAGTGCAAACTGACTCAACATGCCTAGTATGAAACTGCTGTGCACGGGGACTCTGAAATCAAAAAACCTTGGGTCTCAGCGTCCTTAAATTTTCACCGGCCACATAGCGCTCTATAAAAGGTCGGGGCATCCAGGCATCTGATCATGGTTTACCATCTGGTTATGACTAACAGTTCGCCATGGAAAATCACCATGCTATTAAGAACGGCAAACCATCTATTTCTATGGCCTTTTCAATAGCTTTTTGTATGTTTACCAGAGGGTAAATGAAACCTTAACCATCATAGTCAATATTATAAGTCCCCAATTCATTAGCCCATTAACCGTCGTTAATGATATCCCCATGTGTTTTCCCTATTATATTCCTGATAATTACTATTAGCAACCATCCCATTCCATATTTCAATGCTTCAATCCCCACTTCATAAACCCATATGATGTATCCCATTCATAAACCCAATATTGGCCATAATTCCTTAACCATACTAACCCGTCAACAGTCACTAATGGTGTATATATATAGATACCAGTTAACAAATACTATTAACAATCATAGCCAATATCTCCATCATAATTCATTAACATGTGACAATCCCAAAAAATTGTGAAGCATCTCCAACCCCAAATTGAGATCATAATTCTACAACATTAACCATTATCCCCATAATTACCCTCTGGTAATTTAACATAGCTATTGAAAATTACCATTTATAGTGGATTTACCCATTAAAAATGGTGATTTTCCATAGTTACGTTAGTTTACCAGAGGGTATGGCTTACAAGTGCCCATGATATTCCCATCATATTCCCATAGCGCTGATGAGAGGGTGAAATCATGGAGCCCATGCCTCCATGATAGCCTAGCCATGATTTCATACCGTAGCTGGTAAACGGTTTAACACAACACTTTGCGAAGTGGAAAATCACCATTAAAATGGTAAATCACCAGTTATAACCATGGTAAATCTCCATTAACTATGGAAAATCACCATTAACATGGAGAGTAATGTTACTGGAAAATCACCATTAACTGGAAAATCACCATTAACTGGGAAATCACCATTAAAATGGTACATCATCGAAGTACATGGCAGGTTTCCATAGTTATGTTTACTGTTTACTGGAGAGTAACCAATTTGAGGTTTGTCATCCTTCGAAAAGGGGCAATTGGTGTATGATCCAAGTCTTCACCACGGCTGGTGATATGCCACCCAAAAAAAAACATAAAGATCTAAGGTCATTGGGTTGAATTAACGGAAAAAAACTACGGGAAACCGTGGTTATTCATCAGGACTTAAACACGAAGTATATGCTTTGTCGGAAAAATTGGCTACCAAAAAAAAATGATCATCATATTCCTCAATTATCCCCAATTTAAATGGCTATGTCAATGGTTAAAAAAAAAAAAACGGTTTTCCTGCATACCCTCCGGTAAACTAACATATATTGAAAATCACCATTTTCAATGGGTAAATCCACTATAAATGGTCATTTTCAATAGCTATGTTAAGTTACCAGAGGGTATTTTCCGTTCAAACCCACCCAGATGGTCTCCAGACGTGCTTCCCTCAGGCGTTCTCGGAGACGCTTTTGGCAGCTCACCGGAGTCTGCGGAAAGATTTGGAGCGGCGGAGCTGTGGATGGTTGCGAAATCCGGCACCACGTTGGATGGTTGAAAGCCCTACAAAATCCGAGAAATCACCATTCTTGGCTGGTTGAAACCCCAACAAAATCATGGAATGTTTACCACCTATCCACCAAAAGGCTGGTTGAAACCCTACAAATAATATTAAATAATGGCATAAACCATCCATCAACTGGTGCAGGATTTCGCAACCATCCACCGTATGACTGGGATATGATGGTTGAATACATGTTGATTCTTTTTGGATTGGAGATATTTGGGGTTTATTTTCAACCTAGAAATGTGGGCTAGAAATGGTGATTTCACACAAAAATTCCTAGAAAATGTGTCTATAAAACCCTTCCAGAGGTGACCTCACAGCAATGTACAGCATATATGTACATCACATTCCACCTTCAAGCCTTTTAAACTTTGATGCCAGCCGCAAAACAATGTGTATATATATAATATACATAGGCATATGTACACATTTGCATATATACATATATACATATATGCAAATATACATGTATACATCTATACATATATATATATGTATACATGCATACATGTATACATGAAAACATGTATACATATATACGTATACATATACACATATACATATACACATATACACATAGACATATACATATACATGTGCATATCCATATACACACACATACATATACACATACACATACACATACACATACACATACACATACACATACACATACACATACACATACACATACAGTACACATACACATACACATACACATACACATACACATACACATATACCTAT
>Ga0126342_10009867_pt1 | contig 17095 bp, 19 predicted proteins | sample Cyp1metagenome_FD_92528 | JGI IMG/M metagenome (GOLD analysis project Ga0126342, IMG submission 92528) | Coral microbial communities from Lord Howe Island, Old Settlement Bay, Australia - Cyphastrea 1 metagenome | ecosystem: Host-associated > Invertebrates > Cnidaria > Coral ... | reverse complement strand
CATATATATATATATCATTTTGATATATCATATATATACATATATATAACGTTTATTTATGTGATATATGCATTTACATATATATCATATAATTTATATATTTATATATCATATATCATATATATATATATATATATTTACATACCTTTATATATATATATATATTATATATATTTATATATATAACTCTCTCTCTATATATATAATATATATATATATATATATATATATCATATTTATATATATACAGTATTTATATTTATATTTGGTTAGTGTATGTTTTTCACATTTACTGATTCAAAACAGATGGGTTGTCCGAGGCCAAAGCAGTGTTTTAATGGAGATGTGATGATCCATGCGACCCATGGTGAATCACCAAAAGGCCACAATAAATGGTTGGTATAAATGATCCCCAAATGGTAGGTTCATTGTTGGTTTCACCACATAAGCCATACAGGAAGGCCCCGCTTTCAGAGCCATGGATTGTTGCAACTCTGACTTAGGAGATTAAGAACATACCAACTTTGGTAAATAATCTAATGTACTAAGAACCAATCTCCTAACTATATGCTAACTTTGTGTTAGAACTCTAACTTACTGCTAACCTGAAAAACACTGGATTCAAAACTGGCAATGAAACATGCCGCATTTGTTGTCTACCGCCCAGTTATAAGATGGAACAAAAAAAACATGTTTAGCTAAAGATTCATATCCACGACAAATCCCCCAAAGAAGAGGTTTAGCCCGAACCAATTTTGCAAACATAAATCAAACCACTAAATCCCCACGTTCTGGGCCCCCTTTCACCTGAGGTGGCAGCCTGCTCCGCATCTTCGAGTCTGTGCAGTGCCACGGTCCTTCGAGGGTTCGGTGCAGCGGAGAAGGTTCCATTTCCTTTAAGGTAAACCATGGCTACATCATTTTGAAATCTGGGGAATTCTAACAATTTCACGTATTTCACGTAGCGTTGCAAATTACAATTTTGAATAGAATATATAAGACAATGATTTATATACAACTGCACCATTGTCCGTAAATTACGAGAGGTAACGTTCATCGTCCTCCATGTGGTTTCAACGAGCGGCTCCCCGAATTAAAGGATGGGAACATTGAAACCGGATCCGCGATCAATTGGTAGGGAAATGCCAGTGTGGATTTGAGTATATCTATTGATATTATCCTTATGTTGAATATCAATCTATATCTGGTATGTTTTCAATTTTGGATATCAATTTTTACACCACCAAACCCTTGATATAGACCTCAAATGCTTGTATCTTTCCACGAATTCAAGGACCAATTAGTTGATTAATCTGATTATGTCATATGATTTGGTTTCCTGAACCATTTGACTTTGTCTGAAAGTATCCTATCTCATTCCGGCCACTGGTTTAGAGCATTATTTTGCCTATAAGAATGAACATAAAAAGGGGGTATACAGGGGGATACCCCATTGTCCGATACACGTGTGTGTGTGTACCTAGAATCTAGACATTGATGGGGAGTCATTTTCAGAGATGCAATTTGATTCAATGTGTGTAGGCCATCATGTTAAGAACTACTGTATGCGTTTAGGGTGCTGCATAAATGTATGCATGTTTGTTTTTTGTTAATGTTTATTGACATGACCATTCACACATGCAATATCATAGGTACTTCTAGCGTTTGTGTAAACATGCCTCCAGCGAGAATGGCCACGTCCTGGTGACTTCGAAATTAAGAAGTTTTAGGATCCTGAATGTTACTGTAGGGAATGAATAGTTCACAACTGTGCAGTAACTATAACCTGTTAAAACCCTCCAGTAAACTAGCATAGAATTGAACCATCCACCATTTGTAATTAGATCATGTTCTTAGAGAAACTAGGGGATGTCCATTTTGTTCTGAGCCACTCCGAAGATCAGTCGCAGTTGCCAAGGTATTTGTCAGGTGGGCTTCTTTGTCTCCTCCCCTGCTACTCACATTTGCGGCTTGTGCACGTTCCTCGGTTCCAAATGCTCCAAACCCAGCCCCAGCGTGATCCGCCATGGATTTTGCTTTTCGCAAGAGGTCTGGGGGTCGGGTTGGAAGAAAAGATCTTAAGAATTCCTCAAGTTCACGTCGGGGGTTCCATAAATAAGGGGTACCCCAGAAGGAATGGTTTATAATAGAAAATCCTATAATGGATGATTTGGGGGCACCACCATTTCAGATATGTTGTGCCATGTTGTTGTGTTCGCGCACCATGGCAGGCTCTTTTGACGTTTTGATGTCAAAGCATGATTACATGTCAGCCTGTCAGCAGTATGTTTTGTGTGATTTTATCCATCTAACCGCAGGCCATCCTATGCAAATGATAGGGAACATCGTGTAATTTCTTGCTTTTCTGGGGACAGGTTGATGGATAGAGACAGAGAGTTTTCTGCATTTTGACCGTTACTTGATACTTGTGTAAGTCAAGTGTCTGTAGCGGTCCCAGAAAAGATGAAAAGGCCAGACGTCGGCAATACGTTTCCTTTTCTTTCCCAGTTTCAGCATTGTTTTGGCTGGGAGCATTGTTGTGTTCCTGTTGTTTTGATCAGAAGGTGTCGGAAAATAGACTAAGCAGCCACCAATGCAAAAGTGGAAAGTGCATGAAATTGCAGAATATTCATTTGAGTTTACCGTACCAGTAGTTTGTATATTTCCGTACGAGGAAGTCAAGGGCCATTTGTTTTATTGTTTGGTATGATGTGATCATTTGAACTGCAACTTGGGTTTGTTTGGAAACGAGGTACCCCCAAATCTACTGACTAATAGCCATGTTCATGCATTTTCTTTGTTGACATGGTCTTGAAATTGGGGGTACGCCCCATTATCAGACACTCCCGAAGATCATAATATTGTTGCTTATATATCTGCAAGAAGTATCCCCATGATGTCCCCGCAAACTTATAGGTTTATATGGTCATATCATATCCGCATTTGTATTATTGTATTGTACCCTTCCAATAATTAGTGATGTATACATATATAATATAATATATATATATATATATATACATGTTTCCACAAGACATCCCCGCATTATATTTAAAGTAGATGGGTTTCCCATGAACATCATTCAAGTATATTAAAATGATTGTTGTCCAATCAAACATGATCAAAATCACGTGATTTCCCCACAAAAAGTTGGTGATTTCACCAAACCACGTGCTCACGAGGCAGCCGACGTACCGCCTGTGGCAGCCCTTCCGGGGTGGGCGGCTACACGTTGTCTTCCAGGGCATAGGCACGGCCGGATGGAATGCGCTTCCCTATTTTGAGACAAACCCATAGTCGTACAATTATACATATATAAAATATCTGCGTGTATGTGACGTGTATATAGATATAGATGTATATTAAATATACATACAGCAATATAATCTAATTGTATATATATATATATATATAATTGTATATGTATCCACTCTTCCGCACACATATGCATACATTTGTTTAAGACTTTTCTATATATATATATATTATATATATGTGTGAATCGAACAAAGTGGAGGCTGTTGATATATACAGTAACTAGGTGGTAAGTATGGCTATGAAGCACCAGGTAATGATGTTATCCTAGTTGTATATGCATATGGGATGTTTTTTCCCTGAGCGATGCACATGCCGGCTCAGGTCGCTCACGCAAACCTGCCAGCAAACCTGCCAGCAAACCTGCCGAAAAAACACATACTAGATATATCTGTTATTAGATAGAAAAATATGTTTTCACATAGATACATTTATTTTCATAGATAGATATGTAGATGATAGATAGATAGATGGATGGATAGATAGATAGATAGATAGACAGACAGACAGACAGATTGGATTGACACACGAATGCTATATATATATACGTATTATTTATTTGTACATTAGATACATTGGACACATTGGATACACTAGATACATTAGATACATTAAAGAGATAAGTTTCTGTTTCTCGATGCATATTAAATACTGTATAATATATTGATATTTGCATACCCAGATAGTTGCATATATAGATGCCTGCATACATGTGTACACGCGCACACGAGTACGCCCATGCATTCCTAAATAGAGCATACGGTACATACGGTACGCTGTGTGCATTCTGAGCTACGTTTCATACCTGAAATCTGTGCGGTAAGCTGGAACACCACGAGCATGTAGTGTGTGGATGATGGTGTCTACAGCAATCCACTTTGTAGGATGGGTAAATCATTAGATATCATAACTATGAAGTTTCAAAACGGGCCCTAATAACCATAGCTATTAAGTGCTTAAAACCCAACTGCGGCGGCCTTGGATGATGGCCTTCTTCTTTGGTTCCTGCAGGCTCTTCTTCTTTTGCTCGAGCAACCATGCACGGCAGGTTGGACGCTGTTCTCGGTGTTGGTGATACAAAAGCCCGAAAGCCCAAGAGGAAACGGCTTGGTCCCAGTCCATGGGTGCCCCTACTGGACATGTCACATTCTTTGGCGTCCATTCTATTGTAATTCTTTTCAAGCGGTGTATAAATTTTGCTGCAATGTCCCCAGGGCCAAAGGGCCCACCTAAATTACAGATGGTCCCATACATGTATTGAATATGGTTGAATGACAATCCCTTGTTACCTATTTGGGATGATTTCCAATGACAGGTATTTTCAGATGGATTGAAGCCACCAAACATCAGTGACATGTTGTTGTTGTTGTTGTTGTTGTTGTTGTTGTTGTTGTTGTTGTTGTATTGCTTAGTGCTTTAGCATCCTTAGCCTTTCACAGCTTCATCCAGCATCCCCGAGAACTAGATTGTCACCCTTGGAGATTCCCTGCGCTCAGGATGATGGATTGGGTGGATGCCGATGTGTCAGACATCATGGAGCAGCGACCTGACTGAATGCTACGGATCAGGGGCCAATAGATTGAAATCATAGTGCCGCAAGAATTTATTGGTTTGCCTGGTTCACGTTTTTTTGTTTAAATATATTGTTTGAAAAAGTAGTAGGGTTACCATGCGGTATCATGCGGTAATCAAACATGGCAAGAGAAAAGTCCCCAGCTACAGAGAATTGTCGCACGAAAAACTTAATTTATGGGGGGGGGATTTCCCACTGCAATACTTGACTACTGGAGGATAAGCACCAACAGCTACTAATAAGATTTACGTTACTGTACTAAGGGCTTCTTCAGCTTCTATGATATTGGCGTTTTATCCCCATGCTTCACCAGGCGTGGATTTTCCAGCAAACTCAGCAAACCATGAAAATGAGATTTCAAGCGTGGAGAATTGAATTATTCCCCTGATCCAATCCATAGTAGACTTAGACCAACATGACTTCGACCGATCCAGGCTGGCCTACCTCAATGACCATCGCATGAAGGTGGGCAATTGGATTGGGTGCCTGAACAATGGGGGGAAACCACCAAAATCCAACGGATTATCTGGGGATTATTAATAGGATTTAATTGGATTGAAATGAGATTGAATGGGATTCAATAAGTTAGTCAGTGGGTTAGTTCAGTCCAGTTATATTATAACTGGACTCACCCTGTTCGCGCTACTTCAAGCTGGGACAAAAACCTACTTACTCGCTGGGGTGAGCAACAAAGTAGCCATGTTCCCCTTTGAAATGACAACTTCCACTTTGTTTGAAACATCATCGCCCAAAAAGTAAAAACATCTGACCACTGTCTGACTTTGTCGATTACATTTTGCGTGTCGCAGCCAGTTTGAATATGTCAGGCTCAAGTTATCGCAGCAATTATCTCGTAATAGTTTCATCTAAATCTATCCATACATATGTAATATAAGCACAATATAAGCACAATTTAAGCATATATAAAGAATATATAAGCATATATGTATGTGTATATATATATATACATAATATATATATATATATATTTGTGTTCCCCGTTGTTGATGGTTAATATACATTGTTTTTCCTGTTGAAACCATCCAGTGTTTTGATGTCCCTGTCAGGCAGCTTTTGCTTTGGTCGCCCAGGCTGGCTGAGAGAGAGAGAGAGATATATATATATATAGATATATATCCTCATTGAGAATTGACCCCAGTTACATGTGTAGGATTTGCTTGGATTGATCCGACTTTTCCAAAAAACATGATAGGCAAATCAGGCAAATGTAGGCAGATCATCGGAAATAGGCCATTCCAAGATCTGTATGATTTCTGGGTTTAGTTCACTGGGGTATGAGAGATCCGTAAAGAATGGCATGTGTCAAAAACAGCACAATGTCGTGTGACAGTAAAAAAATCCCCACATAGAAAGCAACAACTGCCACTCTTTCAGTAGGAATTTGCCACATATATGTAGTAGTATGTATATAATTGATTTGTACATAATTAATAGTAATATACCTGTTACATATTACATATACATTGACATGTATACATATGCCCATTTATCATACTTATACATACCTGTATATATATACATACATACAGTGCATCTCTACATAGTGACCAAACATGGCAACGTTTTTTGGATCCCTTGGGGCGCAGACGCGAGAGACGCGAGAGACGCGAGAGACGCGAGGTGACGCTGGGGCTCAGCGTGCTGTTCTTCAAGAGTGCTTCCTGGGAGAAGAAGAGCTGAGCACAGCGTAGTTAGTACGTGCACTTTTGGTGGCGCAGAAACGGTTTTTAATGATATTAATGATGGTCAATAATGGCTAAGAATAGGATTTATTGGGATTTAATGGGATAAATGGGGGCTCCATAAATGGGGGATCCCTAATAGCTGGATGGTTTCTCACGGAACATCTGAAAAAATGGATGGGAACTGGGGATACCCCCGTGACTTCGGAAATTTCCATGATGATGGTTAATGGTGGTTCATACTATGCTTGATAAGGGTTAATTAATAGTTGTCATGAATGGATTGGTTTTGACCTCCATAAGTTGGGATATGATCCCTACAACTATGGTTGTATAAGCCACTTGTTAGTGGAATTGCAGCCCCAACTAGTCATTATCCAGACAATACAGTCGTGACATGTCATGACAGTGGTCCCCCCGTCACAAGGCCAGGTAATGGTTGGATCGTTCTGTTTCTTGACCTTTGTGAAATTGACTTTGGAGGGTACCCATGACATCATGAAGGACATGAATTTGGATTCTTGAGACTTTCCCTATGTTTTCACACTTGCACATGGTCCGTGTTGAAGGTAGCCATGGACGCCAACTCTTTCTGTTTGCCCAAACTCAAGTGGCTTCACCACAAAAGATGCCTTGTCGTTTCAGGCTTCTTACCTGTTTGATGCATTGCACACGTTGAACTTTTGAAGTCAATGATTTAATTTAATTCAGTGGCCTCAAGTGCCTTCTGAAAGTGCCTCAATCTTAAAACGGGAAAATGTGGACAGCTTGGTGAAGGCAAGATCAATATGTTTGTGTTTTGCCATCCTTGTGGCAAATTATACAACGCCATGACACAGTTGCCATGTCTATAGTGGATTTATCCTCCCAATGGCCCAACGGTAGGTCAAGTGAGTCATTTGACTTTCATTGAAGGCACCCCTCGGATCCTATGATAACCTTTGTTTTTGGCACTGAAAAATCCTAACACAGGAGGTGTCACCGTCTCACCTGGCCGGAAATGAGGGCACTTGGCTTGGCAATAGCTTTTGCAGTGACGTTTCGAATTACTGAATGCCACGGCGCAGCAAGCCCAACTCACCTCCTGATGTGGAGGTGAGAGGTGAAATCGTTTGAAGAGCCTGGGGAAAACCAAGGAAGGATCCCTTGAAAACTCTCATGGGACTGATGTTAAAATGGTGCTGCTTTGAGTAGTGTGATCATGTTCGATGCCCGAAAACATGGCTTTGGGCGGGATGAATTTCTACGGGTTCCATGGGAGTTTTCAGACAATAAGTGGAACACCATGCCAAACTTGGTCAATTGGGCCTTTTCGGGATGGCAAAATTTTGTGGTTTTCCTTGGCGCAGCTCAGTTATTTTTCTGAAATTCAGCCGCACAGTGTGTGATATCTTGAAGGAGTGTCACACTGAAGTGCTTGGATCTTCTTGGTGGTTTCAGTGTGTTTGATGTATTCCTCCAGGAGTCCTTGAAGAAGCACATTCAAGTTGATATGAAGTTGCGGTGAGTTGCTTGTTTTTTTTGTCCCACAGGTGCATTTTTTTTTGAAGCTAAGCCATGCTGTTCGGCACAACGTTGATGGCTCTTGTCTTCGTGCTGAAACCACCAAACCAAAGCGGGATTGGCCATGAATCCGGAAATTCCGGGAAACAGCAACACTGTCTGGATCCACCAACGATTGAGAAATCTGACAGTGGCCAGGAATCCAAGGCAAAGTCATCTTGTAAAGCCATTTTGTGGGGCTTCCGTGTTAGATTTCAGATGGGTTTTCGACCTCAAACAATTATTTATTTATTATTATATATAACCACGCATACATACATATTTAAATATTATATAATAACTGGGGGAAGTTGCTTGCCAGATCTTGCCAGATCACAAATCCGCGGATCTATGAGCCATGAACTCCCCATTAGAATCATCTAGCTCGTCATCCAAAGTCATCCAAAATCACTGAAAATAGTGGACAGTAACAAAGATGGCATATGGGAAAATCATTGAAAAAAGGTTCCCCATTGTTTGCCAATGGTACTTCTGGCACCGCCGTTTCTCTGCCCGGGAACTTGGCTTGCAGCTTACCAAAAACGGCGAATGGCGGGGGTGCTGTCGACAGGGAAGGGGCTTGCGGAAATAATGTGGGGAAAATGCAGTTTGATCTGTTTGACTTTTTTTTTGCGACATTTCTGAGTCGATTGAAGTGTTTTCGTTCTGCCAAGCTCTTCAAGAGTTCCGAAGCACTTGAAGTGCAGGTGTGAGGCGGCGGAGGCTTCATAACCCCCAAATCCATGGTATTTCACGGTCTGCTTTTGGATGAATCAACCTGTTCCTGTTGAGGGTAACCTATCTAGAATATCTATATAATTTATGTAAAGAACAACAATGCTCAATAGGGATTTATATGCCAAGAGGAGTTAATATCTACAAACATCATCTAACATATTTCTGGGCAAATTAGAATGGCTTTCTGACGACCTCACCCAGCTGCTGTGCTCGATCAGGACAGCCTCGTGCCACTTGATGTATCTTAAAACCATGTTTAAAATCCATCGAACATCATCAAGATTGTTTCATACTGTTTCAATGCATTGCAGCTAGTATAGCCTAGTATAGCCTAGTATAGCTAGTGTATCACTTGACGACTTAGACTTCTCACCGTTTGAAAAACGAATCAACCTTTCGCTGTGACCCGATCGAGCAGTGTTCAGGCATGATTCCTAGAGATGGTGACAAGTCGTCGTTTGTTGTTGTCCTTAAATTTGCCTAGTGAACGTCATTTATCACATGATAGAAATAATATATATATATATATATATATATATCTACATACATTTGCTAGACATTTCCTCATAATATGTGTACCCTACTTATATAGTTTACATTGTATATTAATATATATATATGTGTGTGTGTTCCTATCCATCCAAGTTTGAGATTGACTCCCCAGATGATCCCCCAACTGACGAGAAACCAACAAAACATCGGGATTCTGAACAACGGGGGCTTAATCCCCATTTCTGGTTCAGTTTACATCCACCATCCATGGCTAAATCCAGATGATTGGCTAAAGATCATGAACCGTGCTGTAGTTAACAGCTTGGTCCTGTTTTTTTTCCTTTTCTTTCTGGCAGATGAGTGACATTAGTGACCTCCTTGGCTAACACCCCATCAAATAAACGTGGGTTGCTATTCCTGACGATAGCAAGATACCTCACAATATTTCACAATTGAATATAGCAGCCATAATATTTGGTCAATTTCAGAACATGTACACATCCCGTTCCTTTGTGAGTTTTTTAAGCCTCAATCATATCGAAATGATAGCCCAAGGTTTTTTTTCTCCAAGATAGAGCAACCCTCGAAAAGATAGTCTTTCGAAAACAACATCATGGAAGATAGTGAGAACTCTTACTTTGAACTATACAGTATCTTTCTGGGTTTACAGTTTACCCATTTGCCATTCATATTCCTATCATATCCCCATTATGGTTGTCTTATATTCGCGTGTTTCTTAGTCAAATCCCTTATAATCCCATCCCCGTAATATTAAACACTCCCATTCTATGGTTCCAAATATATGATTTGTATATATAAAAAATAAAATCTCTAATATAACGGGGGGAAGGAGTCAGTAGCACTCCCTTCAAAAAAGATAACTAGGTGGAAGGGGGCCCTATGTTTTTACATATGTACCGTTCTATTCGATTATTATATCCCCAAAGTATTCATGACGCATATCATATGCTGAACTCATTGAGAAGGCGATAGAGAGAGAGAGAGAGATATATATATATATATACACCGTTAAAAACAAAGTTAGAATGCGGTTTTAGATTCGCGTGATGGTGGCCCGTTTGGCCCCCGCCCCCACGGCAGTCGCATTCTAACTGAAGGATCGCCTGTAAATATGCAGCCACACAGAATGCGGCAGAAAAAATGGTGAAAAAATGTATGTCTTGACAGGCATTTTACAGGCGAAATGGAGTTAGAATGCGGTGGTTGAAAAACACACCAATAGCCCATGTCGCACAGTTTTTGCTGGCATATGCACGGAAAGCCTCAGTTAGAATGCCTGCCGTTCATGGTTTGTAATATTTTGTAATTACTCTATTGACAAGTGGGAGCACGAGTTTTTTACAAACGTATCAACATCAATTATGAGTCGAACCTTCAGACAGCCTGCCACTGTTTATCATTCTGCACTCCACAGGTTTTGTTCGTTTCTTTTTCTTTGTTTCCCATTGATCTATATCTGCTGTAGTTTCCGTGGGCATTCTAACTGTTGTTTTCCCCGCTAGGTGCTTGTGACGTGCAGGGAACATGGGCTGCCCTTTCCTCTTATCCAATCTTATCCGCTTCCCTTTCCTTGTCCTTTTTCCAGAAAAACAGTCCAATAATCATATAACTGATAAAATTCATAGTTTGGAGGCATTCTAAATGAGGGATTTGTGCAACAACGGATCCTCCGAAAACAAAAAACTTAAAAAACGGGCGATGAGGCATTCTAACTGAATGGATTTTTGCCGTGCACGTGCCACATTCTAACTGAGGGGGAGAAATATTTGGAATTCGCGGCGGCATTTTAACTTTCACTTTCGGCATATATATATATATTACATATATATATATAATATAATATTATATATTATATATATAATATTATATATATGTTAATAATATTATATATATGTTATATATATATATATCAGGATACAAACCCCTATAATAAACATAGGGATGTGCTGCACGCAGGTGCGGCCATGGCCTGGCGATGGCCGGGAGCCGGTGACTTAGGGCCCTATAGGGCCCGCTCTTGAGCGATGCGGGGATACACTGCTGGGAAGATACCAAACCGTTTCATCAGGAAATCATGTGAACATCATGGGAAGATCATGGGCCATGGGAATATGTATTTTGTTGGGTGTGCCAATGTGTTGACAAATGGGGCAGACCCGCAATTTAAAGCCACTTAAGCTCAACATCCTGCAGGATGGTGTATCATATGGTATCATTGATCCGCGTACAGACTGCCTTCAAGTATCAAACATCATTGATTCTCTCAAAAAGTTGTGGTGATGCCAAACTTGAACTTTTTCCAGGCGCACGGCCTCCCGATACGACTTTTACAAGCTGATACGACTTAACGCTAGCGCTTGTATGATTGTTCAGTCTTAGTAGTTTTTCCTGATTTGTTTCTACGTTCATCTACACTGAAACAAATTATGCTCATTAACATGGCCCATGTCTTATGGGTAACTTGCCACCGGATGCCACTATCATCCCATCGTCCCTAGGCCGGCCATTTTCAGATAGCAGGTCGTGAGGCGGGACGGACGGCTTCAGTGAAGATCCCCAAGCAACTGGATAGGTAGTGGATAGGTAGTGGAAAATCATGGGTTTGCAATGGAAAATAACCAGCCAACCGGCAAACGATTGATTTTTTAGACTAATATGGACTACTTATGATTGAACATGCGAAGAAAGACGGTGAACATTCATGCTAATGTCGGGGTATCATGTGGGGATCTTGACGATACAACATGTTTTATAAACAGAAATAAACTAGCCATGCGCCCTGTGGTCAAGTTAGTTGGATGATAATATTTGGGATCATATATCCAGTCCGGAATGGTGATTGGAATAATCAATCCATTTTCATAGGTATCCATATGCTCACTTTATCAATTTTAAGGATTCCATTATATTGCAATTATGAGATGGATGACCATAAACCATATGCCATGTTTTGACAATAACACCTAACTCAATGGCTCGTTGTTCTTACTCTGACTAGCTACCATTTTTAGTCTATCCTTCAATTTGAGTGGATGACAATAAGATGACGCCATCATGCAGCAGACAGATCAAACATGCAGTCACTATCCATTTTTTTCGAGTTTTGGAAGAGGAAACTGTACCAAATTTTGAATTTCACCCGCTGGACCCTTGGAGGAGCGTTGGTAAACTTGAACCCAAGGGTTGATCAGTTCATTGGGTTTAAAGCCCCCGGTCAAGCCCATGGTAAAAGGGGTTCATTAGCATCATTTGTCCCAGAACTCTTTCCTGTATTCCCTGAATCCGTGGCTGAAACTCCATTACGCAATTTTCCCAGCAATTATCCCTTAATCTTCCTTTTTTATCCTTTTTTAGGTGGCTAATATATGTTAATATCCTGTAGATGTTCCGCAAAATCCGTGATTTCTAGGTAATTCAAGAGAGTCTCCTTGCGGATGGCGGCTTCGCCTATGTGCAGGGCAGCCCAGCTGCCAAAATCCTTGGACCAAGTTATGGGATGCAATGGGGATCTTTTGTTTTGTGGGGTATGCAATCAATGTATTGTTTGAACATGGGGGATCCAACCCAAATTAAGGCCATTGTAATAGTGAAATTGATGGTTAATGAACGGACTTAGGGGTACCGCAGGGTACCTTATTTTTCAGACAAACCAGTTTGTGTAGGTTCGGGCCCCCCAAGATGTTAAATCTTGGTGTAGCATGTGTTTGCTAGGGGCGAACACCGGCCAATATTTGCTCTGTTTTTGGTGGGGTGGTGTGGTGTGGGTAACAACGTTCCTTGGCACTTGCTGATTAACGTGATGCTATCACTCTGCTGGCGACGAGACCGAAAGCCAATCTTGTTTGCGCACACGGGTGGAATCGATTGCACGTGGAAGAAATCAAAGATGAGATTCCACCGAGCCTCCATACTACAAAACTGGGCAAGATCAACAAAGATCTGATGGCCTACGTGAGACAGTGGCAGTGGCGCTCAAGGCACAGCAGAGACTGCGTGCTGAGAGCGACCGCGAAGCAACTGCAAAAGCAAGTGAAGCTGTGAGGGTAAAACAAAACTTAAAACATCAAGTTGACCGACAAAGAGGTCCAAAACATTCCAAAACTGTGGCAAAACGATAATGTTCAATAAAACATGGAGCAGTGCTTTCAGCATTTCATGGGGCAATTTTCGCTGGCAGGCGCAATGCATTATGGCTTTCAAGGCTTCAAGGGTTGGAAGACCGTCCTGTAAACCCCCGCGCGGATGTGTTTGATCATTGGACTAAATATTTGTTACATCAAACTATTGGATTATTATGATTGAATTCCAAAACAGCGTTCCATTTAATACTGATATATTTCAATATATGTCATGATATATGTTTCATATATTGAACTGAAGTCTATTGATTTCATACGTCTAATTATTCGAAATTCGAAGTATACTATTTAGATATATTTAGATCTATTTGGTTGCGTTTGAGCTGTGCAAAAAAGACAATTTGTTTGACGATTATTGTTTTGAAAGGGCCACACCTTGGTCTTGGTTGTCTTCACCGCATCCTTTTTCAGGTACAGGGGTCCGAGCCTCAGCTGTTCGGGACGTCTTTTCCGCTGGGGTTACAAACCAACTGAGCTGATTACGTGGCATTAGCTTGTATATAAGGGGGTTATGGAAGAAACAAATTCTTGACGGGTCTGCGCATGTGTTCCAGGGCTGACAGCATAGGTATAGTAGTATGAGAACTGGTTCAATCTTGGGGACCCTGAATTCGGATGTTTGTGCTTGAGTATCTTTATCTTCGCCACTAAATATCATTAAACATTGGCACAGTGATCCAAACATACCTCCGATCCCTAAAAAAACTGTGTGTTCGAAGGTTGTCAATTCTGCTGGGAAAGGAGCTCGAGTGTTGCCTTCCTTCAAAAAACGAGAAAAACAATCCGAAACCTCTGGATTCTAAGCCCGTCCAATGTGGAGGGTAAAGCATTTCATGGACCTGGGCTGGTATAGAAATAGTGTACCCTTAACTCCACATGGTCAATCACCGCTTCCCCTATCCAATTGCTGTCAATTGGTGGCCCCTACCCCATTCTCAGACGACCAAGAAATATCAATATCAAGCTTGCTCATATATCACCACCAAAAAACCACCAAAAATCAAATGAATGATGCTCCCATATAAATCATCCCCCAGCCAATTTCCCCTATAGAATAGAATGCACATGGGTCCCCTATATAATTGGAAGACCCAGGTCAATCGGGTGAATTGGCAAGGGGATCCAAGGGGATTAGAAATCCATATAAATGCTGGCAGTTGCCCTCCAATATTTAGGCATGGTTTGCTGGAAAATCCCTTAAGTTTATAGTTCCATATGTTCCCAGGGAACTAAACCTCCATTTAGTGCGGGGATTTCCAGCCGGCCCTGTTTGATTACCAGAGGGTAACTAATTATAGGTATAACTATAGGCTAGGTGATGATAATTATGTATTATGTATACCCAAACCATCCAACGATACATTTTTATACATTTTTCATGTATCGAAAATGGTACTAGGTATATAACTATTATAGTTCAATGATGATCTCCACTTCTATTCCCATTAGGAAAAAAAGAAAATGGCAGTGATATGAGCGTGGGAGATTTCCCGTCCACATCATCCAGGCCGCGACGCCCGAAGTGGTGAGGCGCTGGCCATTCGCAAGGCCTTGTTGCAAGACGCTGAGGCGAAAACGGAGTTTGGAGGATGGACTGCGGGTGGCTGAAATTGTTGGTACGCATAAAATGGGATCCCCCATAACTCCACATGAACTATATATATATCCTCTGCATCTAAGTGGGATTCTGGTCATAACTTCATGTTAGGGTATTCTGAGTCTGTTTTTTTTGCGGGGGCGATGGGACTTGTAAGCCAAGCTTTCGACATCCAGTTACTATAAAGATAAGACATCCAGTTACAAGGAGACATCCCGGATTGTAAACATGTCGTTTGTTGGTTGTAAAAAGTAACATTTAAGGTCAACAAAAAAACACGTTCCGAACCAGACATGACTGATCTACATCCGATGTTTCAAGGTGCGGTCAGATGCAACTGTTCAATGTTTCAACCGTCTATATATATAGATATATGTGTTATATTATTTTTATATACTGTGTTTATTTTATTATATATATAATTATATTTACATATTATTTAAACTGTATGTTTTATTATATTATATATGTTATTATTTTTTTATGTATAGCGCATACATACATCCATCCATCCATCCATCCATCCATGCATGCATGCATGCATGCATCCATCCATACATACATACATACATACATACATATCTTTCTAATATATATATATATATTATTAATTATATATATGTGTGTGTGTTTGTGTCCGTTTATTACTTTTCGGTCCTGACCTCGGGCGATTTTCTTCGTCAACTCCAAATAACTCCAATTCTCCATAAGTTTTTCTCCATCTTGATTGGGTAGCATGATCACAATCCTGTCTATTCACCTTTTCATCTCGCAGAATTTGTGCAAAGGCAAAACCCACAAAGATCCATTTAGATACTAATAGTTTCTTGGTAGGCAGTATCTACGAACTACGAACAAAAAATACCTACAAAGGCAACACCTTATGGTTCCGCAACGAACCCCATTAACTAGCCGGATATATCCACCATAAACCAACTAGTTCAGCTAGTTATAAACCAACTTAGCTGACGGACTGGGGCATCACCTTCCAGTTCGAACATCTGTGGATATTTTGAAATATTTCTATTAATTTGAATATTTATGTGATTTGAAACCACGGAATTTGGATTCAAGAGACTTCGGCATTGATGCCATGGCTGAAGTTAACCAGTAAGTTAACCATAGTTATCCAATGTTATCTATCCTCAAAACTGTTCTAAACCAACTTAGCTAACTATGGACTGGACCACCGTGCAGGCACAGCAAGCGGCGCGGCTTGAGATCGCGCTTCTCCGGCGCTTGCGGCTGGGCAGATGACGACAGCCAAATGATGGGTGAAAGAAAGCGGGACAACATATGAAAACATCGCAAGCACCATTTGAAGACAGGGGAAAGAAACAAAACCACTGTTTGGTGAATTAAACCATTAGAATCCTTGGAACATATTGGAATATACAGTAATCGAAACCGATGGAAAATACTGGACACCAGTTAAGTAAACCCTTTTGACGTCTATAGTGTAGATGGTACGGTTTCGATGTCTCAAAATGGTTATGTTTGGTTAATGAGGTATGTTTTTTTTTGGCTGCTTAAGATGAGACAGAGCCAATACTAAGCCAGGTTAGTCTTGTAAGGGGCAGTGGTGAGGTGACAGACAGTTGCATCCATGGTGCTGGCTGCTTGAATCTTCTTTGCAAAGACAGTATTTCCCCACCTGCCAGGTGAGGGTTGTTAGATTTTATCAGAGTTGTTCTCCTCCTCCTCGGCTAGCTGTCCTCCTCCTCCTCGTCCTCCTCCTCCTCCTCTAGTTTCTCCTCGGCCATGTCTGCATCAACTTCCACCTCCACTTCCACCTTGCCAACTCTTCGCTAGCTCTTTGCCAACTCTCTTCGCCAAGCTCTTTGCCAACTTCCCAGCTCAGTGTGCACCACTGGACCTCAACCTGGGACCTGCCCAGCTCAGTGTGCACCACTGGACCTCAACCTGGGACCTTCCCAGCTCAGTGTGCACCGCTGGACCTCAACCTGGGACCTTG
>Ga0126342_10009866_pt1 | contig 17096 bp, 13 predicted proteins | sample Cyp1metagenome_FD_92528 | JGI IMG/M metagenome (GOLD analysis project Ga0126342, IMG submission 92528) | Coral microbial communities from Lord Howe Island, Old Settlement Bay, Australia - Cyphastrea 1 metagenome | ecosystem: Host-associated > Invertebrates > Cnidaria > Coral ... | reverse complement strand
GAGGTTTCAGGGCCAACACCTGGGGCGTTTGGTCAATGCTGGGACATCTTTTAGGGATATTTCATGGGGATATACATTTTGAGGGTAAGACTGTATATATATATACACATAATCATACATATATATCGTCTATACTGTAATATACACATATGTATATATATATATATATATTTATGATATACATATATATATATATATAATATATACATATATAGATATAATATCCATATATAATATCTATATAATATGTATATATATATATATCTATTGCACTGCAATAATCAAAATTGCTAGCTGCGACTTTTCCTAGAAATGGAGGCTTTTAGGCAAAAATCATCGAACTCAACGGGAGCTTTCAGCAAGCCATGCCCGTGCTAAACCATGGAACCATGGTTTCTGGACGCTGTTTATTAGGGGGATGGGAATGTGTATAATATATACATTAATATATATATATATAATATACCTACATATGTTTATGTACTGTATTTATGTACATGTACAGAAATCATAAATACATTTTTATGTATATAAAATTATATGACTATTATTGTACATGTACGAGTATCATCATGTATCTGCATCTATTGGACCATGTTTTTGGGTAGTCAATGTTCCCTTCAAGCAATTTCGAAGGGGTAAGATTTTGGCACCCCATGGCAGTCTGTATCAGCGATTTCCGTCTATGCTTCCAGGGGAAAAATCGGTACGATTGAAACCTTGTACGGCAAGCACGTAAATGCACATAGATCTGGTACAGCATATTCATCTGGGTTGAAACCTACAAAACTCTAAAGCACTATATATACAGAAAATTGAGGTCTTCTTCAAACATCTCAAAATGTTGTCATGCAAACCAGTTGAAAAACACCTAGTTTGCAGTTGTTGTTGTCAAGCATGAGGCAAAACAAGTTCCAATTTTTCTCCAAAAAATATCATCTCCATCTCTTTCTCCCAAACGTTGTTTTCTACAAAAAAAAACATCTTAAAACATCATTGTAACATATTGCAACCATTCCAGACAGATTAGCAGCAGATTTCCAGAAGTCCAAAAACCATGATTCATACCTCGTCCTGCACCCCATACTGACCAGCGGTATGATAAACGCGTGTACCAGCGCCAGAAAACTTGCAGATCGTGTTGGGTTTGCCATGGACAGGGGGCGCCCTGCTGCTGATCATCTTAAAGCCGATGAAACCCAGCGCTGTTGACTTCGCGTTATTTCCCGGGGGAAAAAAGGAACATATTAAAGTGTCCAACGCTCAGAATGTGAGCTTAAACCTCTTAAACCTCCGGATACTTAAAAAAAATGGAACCCATTACCCTTCCATGTTATCCACATGGCGTGCCGCTGGGCAATCCCGGAGATACATGAAATCGAGCTTTTTTTGTGTAAGGGAAACTCATCTATAAATGGAGGACTTTTCATTGCCGTGTTCCAGTAACAGAAGGTATATCGGTATATATCCCAATCCATATCCGATTTACTCCGCAAATGTCTCCCAACATCTCTGTGGCATGTCCTATATAACAAAAAAAACATGTTATCGCCAGGATTTTCCCCATGATCATATCTACTATTCATTTGTTTAATCCCCTTTGTTATGAATAATATATTCATCACAATTACCTTACTTCGAGTGATCCCCACCCTGACAGTCACTATTCTGATATAGTTTCTGACATATTATCTGGAAAGTATATGGCACAAATATTCTGACATTCTTTCTGGCATGAGTTCGGGTCCAGGCGCCCTCTACTGAGTCTACTGCATCCGGATCTTGCTATGTCTAAAATATAGAGATCGTCCAAGGTCCATTGATCCCCCCCAGTACGAGCTGGCAGAAGGAGAACTTGCACCTTTGTTAAAATCTAGAGACCCTCACCTGGCTGCGGAAAAATATCTACCTATAAAATAATATCATAATATCCATTCATATCCCATCATCTATATATCATCCCATAAACAATTAAAAAAACCGTTTGAAAACCCATGACATATATTTCAGATCTGCTTGGTTCCCAACTCCTCAAAATGGAACACAATACTAGTGGCTATTGGCTACTAGCTGGTACCAGTCCTATGTTTCAAATCACCAGTCCCGATGTTGACCTCCACACAGAGCTTGGCAGCCATGCCTGGAATGGGGAACAACGGATCAAGAAAGCTTGATGCATATAACATATGTATATATATATATAATATATATATATATATATTATGTATGTATGTATATAGTAAGCCCCAACAAATATAATAAGTACTTTGCCACTTGTCAGGAGCTTTGTTTCATTTTTTCTCCTATCCTTTTTCGGGGGAGCGAGGAGTGACATATATTAATAGCAATGATTTACTTATCACTCATGGTGATGGTATATTTATGGTGATTTCATTGCTATTCAATGCTATTCATATCTAATTCCCACTTGTCCGCAAGAGTTTCGAATAGATCCCAAAGCTCATCTGTTGGGGCAAGTAGGCTGTAGCAGCGGTCACCTCTAATTATTGCAGACCTGTTGAGCCGTTTCTGTTTCCGGGGTCAACGCGACATTTCATGCAACCACAACGACTATTGGCGAGTCAGATTCAACATGGTTCCAAACACCGCCTGAGTTTTGGCAAAAAAAACCTGCGTTCGCACGCGAAGCTAGCAATAGAAAAGCTGCTTCAGTGTCGACACGACGATTTTTCTTATTACTGGTGAATCTTCACTGCCATGATTGCTCCAGAGCAAGCACCCCAACAAATCATAAGAGGGTTGCTGGATTTCTTGGAGGCGCATCCCACTTTTCGGATAATTATACCATATTCATATCCCATCATATCCCATCAATAAGCAAAATCCGCTGGCGATTGACCACCTACATAACTACGATTCCACTAGTGGCTTTTTGTCAGCACCCTTCACCTCAAGGCTTGCAGATCCCCCAAGCTTAGTGGCACCTGGGGCCAGTTGTCCAGGTTGATATTGGATCCGAAGAAACTCGCTGTCAGGGGATCTCACATTGAACCTGCCGTTGTTCAACTTCCGAAAGTTTTCGGAAGACCTAAAAAGACCTTGAACGAAGTGAAACACCGGCACCAGAACACGAAACTTAGATTTAAAAAAAAGGATAAAATTAGTGTTTAATGATGCTGAAATGAGATTTATCAAAAAAACATGATTGTTTACTGGCCATTTACACCTATTCTTTTAGTCATCACCGTGGACTTCCAACCAATCACAGGGGCCCCATGTAGGAGTTACATGTGCAAGCAGAGGTGCAATCTATGGAAGCTATGATCGATAGCCTGGTTTATCAGGGGCCATCCAATTCAACTTAGTACCTTTAACTTGTTAATAACCATGCATAAGCCACTTGTATATTATGGGATAACCCCACAAAATGGAGACTTACTAACCTGGTTAGTTAACAGGTTCTTCTTGTTCTTCTTGTCTTGTTCTTCTTGTCTTTCTTGGAGACTTGTATAATGCAGCACATAGTGTTACCATCCAATGCGCTAAACATCGCGTAGGATTAACAGGTCTATAGACTGCATGGCTGCCCAGCTACCCGCACCAGGATCACTAGAATAACAAACCAAGACCATGACAGTCTCCTGCCTTGTGACGTCTACTTCGAGATTTCTCACGTAGAAATTCCTGGAAGCAAACTCTCGTGGACGGCGAACACAAACCCTCAACTTGCAAGGCAAGGTACTCGAGGAATGGACGAAAACACAACATTGTTTCATGCTTTTTCCATAAGATGCTTGATATCTAGAATCTTCTGAACAATCATCGACCTTGTCTCGATTGTCTGAGACGGCAGTACATACTTGAAAGTATGAACAAAGATCAAGAGACGAAAGTCTGGGCTGAAGTTAAGTACCAAGAGTAGCGTGACCATCTGTGACAATGTATCCCAGAACACAGCAATATATAAATATATGTACTGGTGCATAATTGTATATATATATATATATACATTGACATACGTGAATGGGTAAATTGCAATATTTTGCTAGCCTGAAATCAGGCTACATCAATATTGGGATCATTATCCCTTACTGACCATCATTCGGTCAGTGAGGTCGCAGTGAGGTCGTTATAATTGATCCATACATATATATATATATATATATATTGTCATATATATATATATACATATATTTATTATTATTATTATATCAATAGATGCAACCAGATGAAAACACCCAGTCCCCCTGATGATCGATGCAAATGACACATGTACATATTATATATATATGGCAATCATAGCAATCAAAAGGTATTCAAACGGCCCTAACAATCACCGAACAGTAGAACCATTCTTAAGATCAATCTCCAGAATGTAGAACATCTCCGTCTACAATCAGCACTTTCATCCAATTTCTATATCATCTCTAGAGATTTTGGCGATTCTTGATCAAAGACCGCACAGATCACCATGGATTTGGAAGTTCTGACCGAGATGCATTCGGTATAGTGACCCTTGGCCTGGGCTGTTGACTGTGATCTATGTGGCAGTTCCAAGTCGTAGGGCTGTCTTTATGGGCGGAAATCAGAGATTGTACCATCAGCTTATCATCTGTGGATCCCAAAAGATAGACAACTTAGCATAGACTTTGCAATGATCATCAGCACCTAACATAAGCTTAGAAGTTACAACTACCCACCACTAGGGATGATTAGAATTCCATTGGAGCTGCACTGCCAGTTGCAAGTAGTGAAGCTATATAATTAGTGCATAATCATTGCAAAAAGGAATAATTAGAGGTTCTGACTGGGTACCGGACAAAGAAGGTTGAATATTGCTTTCCAAGCAAATAAAAACAGGAAGTATGAAATGCTACCTGCGACGGTTGTAACTATAGCATGACATTGGTGCAAAGCATTATTCTATAGTTCTATATTTCCCAATTATTCTATAATGGTGAGGTATTTCCCTATATTTCCCAATGTAATTATTCGTATGGACACTGGACATTTCCTTTCGTTGCGAGCAACCACTATACTGCTGTCCCATTTTGGAAGGGACGATTCCTGACTCGACCCCATCACTCCACTTATCGTCACCCATTTTCGATGAACCCATAAACTATCCCAAGGCTATCCCCTTACTAACCCACAAACATCCCACTAAAAAATTGGGTCTAACATGGTCTAACAATATATTATTAACAAAAAAACTACCCTCTGGTAATGACTAACAGTTCGCTATTGAACATGGCCCAGTCGAAATAGTGGATTTACCCAGCTAGAAAATGGTGGATCTTTCCATAGTTTTTTTGTATGTTTACCAGAGGGTAACCCATATTATTATCATATCCCAAGACTATCCCCTTACTTACCCATAAACATCCCACTAAAAAATTGGGTCTAACCATATATTATCATGGGTTAGATAAATTACCCAATGATAATAATATGGGTTAGTAATTGTTAATATAATAATATTAGTAACAATTACTAACCCATTTCCTATGGTTTTCCTATGGTTTTCCTATGGTTTTCCCATTAAAACCTCCATTTTCCTATGGTAATTGGGTTTACCCCATAACGACGTCACTCCCCATTTTTCGCGGCCACGGGACGAAGCAGACCGAAGCGACACGCTCCAGGCATGACCTGCCAGGGTAAAAGCCAGGCCCGTGCTGAAAACGTTCGGATCATAAACAGTACCCGGCCTGGTAAACATACAAAAGTAGTGTTTAATAGTGGTTAAAAACGATAGTTAATGGTGATGAATGGGGATTAATGGTGGATTACCCTCTGGTAAACATACAAAAAACTATGGAAATCACCAATTTTTTAAGGGAAAATCAACTATAAATGGCCATGTTCAATAGCTATATGTTAAATTATATACCAGACAGTACTGGTTGGTGGTTGACCTACCCCTCTGGAAAATATGAACGTCAATGGGAAGGATGACATCCCATATATGCAATGGAAAATAAAAATTGTTTGAAACCACCAACCAGAGTATGTTGTAATATATATTGTACACATGTTGAACATCCCAGAAATATGTTGAACATCCCAGTTCTTGTTGCTGTTGAAGACATTCTCCCAATCGACTGGGTGATATGTATGTGATCAAAACCACTTTGCACAACTATACAAATCTAAGATGACAAACAGCTCAAAAGTTATTTTGGAGCAACGACTCTAATGACTCTGTCTTGTGTGGGTTTCCACCTGTGGCGATTTCATGTGATTTCCAGCCATCCCAAACGTCATTCCATTCTACTGGCTTGGTGAAGAACGGGATTCCCATATGTAATGGATTATGATCACCCATGAAACCAATCCTAGAATATAGGGTAGTATAATCATCTCAAATTACAATATCATCCCAATATCAGGGATATACTGGGATAATCATGATATCTCCATACAATTGTAGATAATCTCATGATACAATTATCATCATGATAATCCCCTGGTATCCCCTGGTATCCCCCGAACAAATCAACCGGGATCACCCCCGAGTTGGCTCCGAAGGCCTCAACCATCATGTGGTTGTCCCCTAAACCCTGGCAGAGGAAGGTGCCATGGAGCAAACATACCATGGTCATGGCTTGGAAGGATCAATTGTAGACGGAAAACATCCAACTTTAATGGTGTAAATATGTGTAATTATATATATATATATTCAGATATACTGAATATAAATATATAGAAGATTCACGGTTTGGATGGTGGACAAAACGTTTGTGATTCTTGATTACACCATCCAATTCTAGTCAATATTTTGCATCTTCGGGGCTGCCAAAAAATTGCTGAGCTGCAGCCATCCAGTAGGGCCAGTAGGGTATCGCGTGAGTGGTTGACGCTCCAAGCATCCAAATTGCTGCTCCTTTCTACCCTCTCTGGCAGCGCAGTGACATCAGTGACTGCTATTCAATTCTCCAGTTTGGAATTCGGGATATGATGTATCAAAATCCAAGCTTTGGTTGGCATGTATTGCTTGGTTATTTCTGATAATTTGTTGATCATAAATTGTATCCTCATCTCATGTGTTCTCCAGTTTCGTTCTTGAAACAAGTCATGTTCCGGAGGCTCAACGTTAAATACATGTTCAGCAACACCCAATGAACAATAATTAACAATTCAGCCAAAGAAGATGCTTAGAGATTACTACTACTTCCCGCAATCAAACATGGCAAAGGAATGCGAAGGACAATTCCCCATTTATTTATCCACAGGCTCCATTGAATTCTAGATTTCGCAGCTAGCCATGCATCATGAACCAAGGGTAGTGGTGTTCACCCACATATATATATATATATATATATATTTGTGACTTTTTGCTGCGTCAATCCTATATTATGCCATTATATTCCCATCATATCTCATTCTATCCCCAGGAACTCAATAAGTTGGTGAAACACCATGATATTCCCATTAATTATATCCCCATCTCGCCCGAATCTTCCGATGATGCTTCCCCATTCTATTCCATGATATTCCATCTATATCCCCCATAGTTTTCCCACAAAAAAAATGGCTGATTGCCCATGGAAATGTCCATCTGTCCCTATTGAACCTCCAGAAAAATACCTGGAGATTTCCCATGGCAATTTCACCTTCCATATGTTGATGGTTTATACCACCCATGTGTGGCAAGTCACTGGGAATGGTGGGATCCTATTGCTGTGCTCACATATTTTCGATGATTTCCTACGTGCAACAAACTTGAAACAGCCCGACTTGGGGATTTTGCTGCAATGGGGCTACCCCAATAATTAGCTGGATATATAGTTTCTTTCATGAAAACTCCAGAATGATTCAGAAACCCCCATTTTTGGGGATGTTTACCCTCTGGTAATTTAACATAGCTATTGAACATGACCATAGAAATAGTGGATTTTTCCATTGAAAATGGTGATTTTCCATAGGTTTTTGTATGTTTACCAGAGGGCATTTCAAGGAAAATCCCCCCCAAAAAACTTCGGAGGTGCGCCTTCACTGGATCCCCTGGGATCCCCCGGGCCCGGGGGAGCCTTCACCTCGGTGCGCTTGTGCGCCAGCGCGGAGTTGTTCACCTTGCGACCTGTGGGACCTTCCACCTGGGCTGGCGAGAGAAATATGGTGTGTGTATATTTGTATATAGAAAATAATAAATAATGATCTAGCACCTATAACATATATATCTATATATGAATATATATATATATATGTATGTATATATATGATTTCATGATACGTTACGTATGTATACACCAGTAATCATATATGCAGTTGATATATCCCAGTTGTAGTTGTATGTGTAGTTTATATATGTCTAGTACACATACAACGAATATGATCATCATCCAGGCGGTGCTTGGTAGCTTTCCAGCACCCTGACCCTGGTACCTTCCGAGCCAAAAGTCATAGCTGGTTTATGGATGTTGATTCCCTCAATTTCGTGCAATTTCATAGGTTTTGAATGGCAAAATGAGATGTTTTGACCCATCCACATATTCCACATATTCCACACCCAAACTTTTGCAACTTGGAACATCTGATTGTATATATATCTATATATATATATACATATATATATATATATGTACATATATATACACAGGACATTCTTCTGCATGGTTTTTCAAGTTGTACGGAGGAGAATTTCCCATGCCTCCAGGTAGTCTGTGTTCACACCCACGTAGGCTTGTGAGATCTTTCCCTGCAGGACATGGTGAGTTGCATAATTTTCAACCAGCTAGCAGTGAGAGGATGGATGCAAAAAACCATGCCATGCCAGGTGTATTATATTATATCATATCATCTTATTGTATTGATTCGTATATGATATGCATCATTATTCCTATCATTTATCATATGTTATCATATATTATATATACACCTCAAATATTCCTAGTGACCTGACCACCCGGTGACCGTTGACACCGTTGTGATGATCCAGAAGCGTTGTTCCCAAAAAACAAAGGCTATATGAAAAGTCTCCAAATATGTGTATGTTGATGTAAATTGATGTAAATTGATGTAAATTGATGTAAATTGATGTAAATTGATGTAAATTGATGTATTTTCTATTATTTTCTTAGAGAATCTGATATACTCTGGCCAAAGTGCTAGTCTGTCCACCGTCCGTGCAGATCGATGTATACACAGTGCACAATTCTTTCAGCACTAGGCAATTTCCAAACATGTCCAAGCCAACAAATGATATCAAATGACAGTCATTTGGCTGTTCCAATATCTGGCTGTTCCATGGTTGAACCTTCATGGCGTGCCTAAAGATAGGCTACCCATGGCCCCAATAACTACAGTGGTGTCATAAGGCTTTCCCCACCTTGGGTCCTCGAGGCTCGCCGTAGACATCCCACATGGGTGCCTGGAATGGCGAATCCCATGGTGTTGTCACTGGCCGCCCTTCTGAAACCTGAAATGTGATCGCCAAATTGTGTCATCTTCCTGAGATTTCTTGGCCATGGGCCATGATTGTCATACCAACCATGAAAATCCTGAGTTCACCTTTTCAGAATTACGGGATGTTGTGGGCCCTAGCTCTCAACATGAGGTGCTGCAAGAACCGCTGCGCGGCCCATTTGAAATGTGCAGCACTGATGACCACAAAGGGCCTCAACATAGAAGCAATGAAAACTGCTTCAGAACGAATCTGCGAGTTGTGCCGCCACTTGTGACATGTGCTCCAATGGGCCCGTCACTCAAGCTGTTCATCATTAGACCCTCTGAATTCTCTGAGAGATCTTGCCTCAAAGTCGTAGGCATCTATGAGGAATGTCAATTTAAATTGAAGTGAGCGCTTGCGCGCCAATTCACCATCTATGCCATGCGAACAGCATTCCTTTTGCGCACCTTTGCTCCAACAACAACCCAACCACGCCGTGGCCAATCTTTACCAAACGGGTCCCCATTTTTGCTGGCAAACTGAGCCTGCTTGATGCTTGGCAAACCATATCCCCGTCTGTTGTCTTGGTTATCCCTAACATGTCTGTAAATGTCCCCAGTTTGGTTGCTGTACAGTATATACATTTACCTCCGATTCTGGATTCCAGACACCTTTGTCTGAAAAATAGGGTACCCATTGGGTAGCCCAAACATTCCAGAGCGTTCCGCGAATTGTTCATTCATCATTTCAAGGTTCTCCCAAAAATATGGCTACCAAAAAAAAAAAACATAGTATTCCATAGTGTTCCACCAATTCTTCATCATTTCCATTCATTTCCCCCATCCTTTTCCGCTGAAGGGGACCGATGCCTCCACGATTTTCCACCCCAGCGAGTCGCCTTCTTGTCCGGATGCGGGCCCACCGGAGCTTCATCTTGCACGGGAGCCTTGGCGCGACGGGAGTTTGGAATCACAATAACTAGGCTAATGATTATAGTTATTTATTATTAGTTAAATGATTGATGTTAAATGTTAGATGTTAGACTTGTTTGGAATCTGACTAATGTTAGATATGATGATAGGTGATCTTAGACAATCTCAGATAATGTTGGCATATGTTGGCTATGATTAGATGGCTTCTAAACCAACAACAAAAATCCACCACTCTTAGATCTGGAATTTAAATTGTAGTTGGTTAGATTACATCCACACATAACAAGAGATTTTCCAGTACGAAACTATCCATGCAAGGTTGACCCAGTGATATATATATATATATATGTAATATATATAATATATAATATATATATATATATATATAATATAATATATATATATATGCATATATATATATAGCTGCATGATTGAGAGCGATGTGAAAAAAGGGTTTGTTTGTTGGTGACCTTCCAGCATATTCCAGCACTATGGGGATCTATGGGGCATATGAGAATGGAATCCTAAGATGATGACCTACATTGCGTGTTTGTCACATTTTGCCCAAAGCAGCTAGTTCATTGGGTCATGTTGGGTCCATGATTTTTCCGTAGCGGTGCTGCTTCGTTCCAGTCTGAATCCGTAGTGAAGACGTGGCAAAAAATGGGGATGGGGATGAGTCAACACCAGCACATTCGAGAGGCAGTATATGTACACATTACATCATATCCTCTGGTAAACTAACATAACAATGGAAAATCACCATTTTTAATAGGGAAATCAACTATAAATGGCCATTTTCAATAGCTATGTTAAATTACCAGAGGGTATATCATCATATTACACATCCATGAAACGATTGAAACGCTATTTTGCTGTTCACGGAAGTACCAGTTTTGACCCATCCCCTATGATCAGACCTAGTCAGAGGGTAATGAGACGACCAATTCAGGGGGTCCAGGCAATCGGAAAGCGGCACTCGCCGGGGCGGAAAAACAACCTGAGTTCGATGGACTTCGCATGACTTCGCCGTGTTCAAAGCTATATTTTGAGGATTGGTTCTATACATTTCTATACTAAACATGGAGATAGAATAATACAAGTAAAAAATGTGTTCAAATATGAGTTTTGTAACCAACAAAACTGGGGCCTAAGCCAAAGTTCCATCAAACGAACACATGAAGATACACATACAACCAGCAAAAACGTTCATATATATATATATATATCCTTGTAGTTTCCGCCGATGGGAGTGGACTAAACATGATAAAACAAGCTTCCTCTTTGCATGTCCATAAGTTTTACTTTTCCATGTCCAGGATTGTTTTACCCCTCATTTTAGTTGCTTCGAAATTCCGTTTTTGAGGATCAATGACGTGCCAAGAGATCACAAGTTGGATTCCCAGCAAAATACCTCAAACATTGACAGATATTGACAGCTATGGCAGTTGTGGATCATAGGCCGCATAGGTTTTGACTAAACTGAATTCCAACCAACCAACCAACCAACCAACGGCCACCGGCCACCGGCCCCACCAAGCATTCCAACTTCTCACCCTCATCTTCAGGCAAGGCCCCAAACTGCACCAGGATTTGTCAACAAAAACTGGGTCAGCTTGGCTGATTTTTTCCCGAGCAACACGTCAAGAAACCAAGCATTGGCTGGATATAATCAATGTATGCTGGATGTAATAATCAATAAACTGCATATAACTACCTATAGAATCAACACAAGTGTATTTGGGTTACTGTTCACTCGATTTCCGCTAACTTGGGAAACGCGCATAGAGGTGTTTCATTTCCTTGGTCTCGGTGAATTCATTGGACGACCATCACGGTTAGCATCTGTGATCTAAGTGTCGCTGATAAAAGGATCATCAGCACAGCATCTTGAACTCAAATTCCTATACAGTAGGAAAACACATATATAGATGGGGGATCGTCCGTTGCCATGTCATGTTTGATTACCAAAAGGGCAAGTGATTGACTTCTGTCTTCCCGATTGCAGGCAAAAGTTTGGTAATTATCCATTTTAGCATATATTTGGAAGCATCAGTGAAACAATGTGCCATCTTTGGGATTGTTTAAGGGGCGATTCTTCCCCTATTGGATTCCCCATGTGTGTGAAACCTGATTTAACACCATGAAAGCGCTGGGTTTTCAGAATCTTGACATATCTTAACATACCTAAACCATCCTTTTTGCCCTTGGTCCGCAAGTCAGATCACTATCAGGTCACTATCATCTTATCAACGGATACACATGAATATCCCCAAAATGGCCATTCTATGAGTAAGTTGAAGAAGATGTATTGGATTGTATATATATATATATATCATTTTCGCACACACACACACATTTCTCATCCAGTGACAACTTTCGAAAACCGCGCCTCCGGCACATTGAAGTCGGTCTGGCCCATAGGCTGCTGACCCGGCCATTCGTCCTGGCACTGAAGTCAGCGATCCTAAAATCATGACTGGTTGGTAGTTGAGCCCACCCCCAACCAACCAGATGAATCCAGATGATGCAATTAGCGGTAATCCCAAAAGCAAACCATACCCAAAATCAATGGAGAAATGTGTTGAACAGACCATCCCCGAAGTATAAAGTTTATGGCAGCCTGACCAAATGAACATATGATTTATCATGATGGGTCCTTTTCGATGCCAGCATCATGCAAACTGTCCTGGAAATCCTCTTCATGTTGCGGACTGGCTTCCTCTTCCGGTTCATCCTCAGGCTCTCCTGACAGCCCCAGCTTGGGGCATTTACTTTGATCCCTTCACATACTATATCATCTTATCAGAATGGAGATTGCTCCAACAAAAGCCACGAAATCGGGCGTGAACCATATTTTAGGTCCATGAGACTGCACATGTTGATCATTTGTTCCAATCAAAACTATCACTGTGGAGATATAAATCTATACAGTATGTACCGTACATTAGCAATGGACATGATCATTGACAATAAACCAATTACAACTAGAGTTATATTCTCCAAGTAGATTCCATTATGAATATATATATATATATATATACATATTTAGCAATATCAAGATCCCCATTTTATACACTACATTCCACCCCACATGATCTCCCATCCCATTTTTCCATCCAATCCCAGTGCCGCAACCGCCTACAAGTCGCGGATGCCAGGGACTTCTCGGAGGCCTCAGAGTGATGCCACGCCATGGCTGGCTTTCGATAAATTCATGGGATTGAAGCAGCAACAAGACCCGGCCTGGTAAACGTTTACAAAAAACTATGGAAAATCACCATTTTTTTATGGGAAAACTCACTATTTCTATGGCCATTTTCAATAGCAAACTGTTAAATGACCAGAGGCTAGTTTTTTTTTACTTCTGAATGGGATACAGATGGGCCTATGGGCCGCCATGGGATATCTAAACATCAACAGTAATGGAAAAAAATTATGGGATCTAAACCTCAAGAATGGAACAGTAGTTGAACCATAAACAATGGAACATAGTAATGGGATACAGTATATAATGGGATCACAGTATGATAATGAGGATTACACAGTCAACACATCAGGGATTCTTGGATTGAGATGTGGATGAATCATCAACAGTTGGAGGTCCAAACACCCTTAAAAACCTTTACTCAAATTTCGGCCAGTTGATTCGGTCTCACCCAGAAATCCCAGAAAAAGGCATCGATGGCAAACATGGTAGGGTAAACCAGGTAAAGTCAAGACGAGTTTAAGTGCCATGGCTTTTTCCGGCTGTTCCCGGCCTCGAATTTGCACATCCACGGCCTCTGAATCATTGGTGTAACAGTATAATTAACATGGTACTGTCAACAAACACAAATGGGTATGGATCAATACGAGTACCTATTAATACCATTTTTAGTGGGATGAACATCCATTTACCAGCTATTTTGGGGTTCACTAGGTACCAGGGTTTTGACCCATCCCCAAATGATATTTGACATATTCAACTGATATTCATGATATCTCCCAGATCCGAGCTGGCTGAATCTCCATAGACACTGAAGGGACATTTCCCAGCCACGTGGCTGAGTACTGGAGGGTAACTGTCAACTATGAAATCGTCTTTACCACCAAATTGAGGGAGATGTTGATTGGTAATCCCGATATTTGGCTGGTAAAAGTCTAAAACACATGTTATGACATCGTGTTGAATCACAATTCTTGCTTGGTGCATATTTCTTTTGGTAGTGTAAATCCACATGCCATATTTTCCATGGTCAACATCTAGAATCCGGAAAAAACATCTAATTACACAATTTTAGATGAAGCAAATCCAACGAAAATACACGCAAAAACGACTTCATCCGACAACAAACAACTGGATCAACTGCTGCACAGGTCACGGAGACGGTGGTGGTCGTGGGCGTTTCTCCTTGACCACCGCCTGCCATGGTTTATCCATTGCAATATCCCATTTCAAAGTGGTATACCCGTGGATTTTCGCATGTGAATAAACGTTCATACAGTTGAATAAAGCACGTAATCCAAGAAAAAAAATCCGATGCAGTTTCATGGGGTATCCCAGAAAGTATTTCATGGGAATTCATGGGATATATTGGGGTTTGATGACATTGGGGTTTCTTTTTTGGACAACCAGAAAATCACAGTTGAATCCCATGATAAGTTAATCATCCCAAAGTCATCAAATTTACATCCAGAACAGCCCCGAATCAGGCCTGAAGTGGTTTCATATCTGGATCCAGCATTCCTACCAGGCTGCGGGCGTTTTGATCAAAACCCTGTGTCCTTTGAACAAAAATCCCGGTTACCCTCTGGTAAACTAACATAGCTATTGAAAATGGCCATTTATAGTGGATTGACCCATTAAACATGGTGATTTTCCATAGTTACGTTAGTTTACCAGAGGGTAAGAGGGATTTTCCATGATTTGGGCAATCCTATCATCCCCAATACCTTGGTTTGTTCAAACTCACCGAACGAATCATCAATCACCAGGGCTTTTGAACACGGCTCAGGCGGTATTTACCATCTGGTAATTTATCACAGCGCAAAATCATCATATTTACCCTCTGGTAAACTAACAGAACTATGGAAAATCACCATCTTTTATAGGTAAATCAGCTATAAATGACAATTTTTCAATAGCTTTTTGTTGGTTTACCAGAGGGTAATATAGGCATTTATCCATGGAAGCAAATGGCAATGGCTTCATTAAAAACAATTCACAAAGGATATCATCAGATCATCACTAGTACTATATCATAGATTTGTAGTACTATATCCCATTTATATAATACTAGTATTATCATCACTAGTATCATCATACTATATCCTCATTTACAGATGAGACTGCCCCTATCTAATCCCTTCCTCCCACCTGTGTCCATCAGGAATTGTAGCCCAGTCTCCTGATGGAAATCCAGTGGTGGAGCTTCAGGGCTAATTCAACGTGTATAATAGCAGTATAATTCACGAATACTATACATTATATATACATATTCTGCTATGTATACCAATAATACATATCTTTATAATTATATCTATTATATCATGCATATATATATATATATATATATATATATGTATAATGATATATATATATAGATAATAAATAATAATGTAATTATTCATACACATACATTTATAGATATTTATAGGCAAATGGATGGATGTATAACTCTATAGATATCTGCACGAGTACTGTATTCAACAACGACTCATGATGTGCAACATGCATATCCAGTCATATCCACCTCTGAAAAAGACCATGCACGGCGTTTCAGTTGGAATTTTCAGATGCAATTCAGCTGAAAGCAGCGGAAAGACAAACAACAACAACCAACCCGTTTTCGGCTGCAAACTGAGCGAAGCAACGGATTTGAAGTAGGAGAAAGACCATTCAGTCCTGGCGCCGATTTGGATCAAGGCTAACCACAAATAGGCCCATAGATTGACGCTTTGAAAAGAGGCTTGGTGAAAGGTGGATTTTCAATCCCTGCCATCGTTTGGGCGTTTGGGACAATGATGAGGATTCCATTTGAGTTTTAGTTGAAGCCTCCTTTTCAGACAAACCCATGTTTACTTGTGTTGAGACACGATCTGGTGGTGTCAACACGGAAAAATAGGAAAGCGATTGGGGACCATCATCCTAAAATATGGTTGACATTAAACACATGTTTGAAACCATCACCCAGTGCTGAAGCAGATTCCAAGAATTCAACAAGTCCATGACCACGTCGGGTCCAAGGGGATGAATTGCCAACTTGCCGTAATTTCCCATGATGTGAAACGGCAATGTCACACGAAACACCATTATCTACTAATAACGATGATACAAAGGTGTTACCAGCCAACAACCCTGGATCTCAATTTCATGAATCGTTCCAATCAGGGCAGCAGCACTCTGCCACGGACAAGCGCTTCTGACCTTTCTTAGCCTCAGGAAAGCCAGCGATCACGGAGTGGCTTTGTCTGAACATTGGCCACTCAGCTATCCATAGCTATCCCACATTTTCATGGTTATAATATGTTGTAATAGTAATAGCCATGTGTTATAGCCATTATAATAGTAATATGGCCATTATAATATTGGATCCCGCTAACCACATGACCAATGGCCTTATTATAATGGCCATGCCATGACCGGTTGTGTACCCCTGCCCTTTGCAAATCCCTGGGTTCCCGTAACTTTGCTCGGAGCCTTCACCGTGGCGGCCGTTGCGGCACTTGATACGGAAAAGAACATGGTGAGGACATTGGAAACATCAGGAAACATGTTTATTCATGTCTATTTGGTATGTTCATCAATGTTTATTAATGTTTATTAATGT
>Ga0126342_10009865_pt1 | contig 17097 bp, 26 predicted proteins | sample Cyp1metagenome_FD_92528 | JGI IMG/M metagenome (GOLD analysis project Ga0126342, IMG submission 92528) | Coral microbial communities from Lord Howe Island, Old Settlement Bay, Australia - Cyphastrea 1 metagenome | ecosystem: Host-associated > Invertebrates > Cnidaria > Coral ... | reverse complement strand
TAAAGGGCCGCGAACCATACCCCCGAACCATACCCCGAACCATACCCCGAATCATACCCACGAATCATACCCCCTAGTCAAACTTCCCGGGCCGCACTCCTCATTTTGAGACATACCCATATCCTATCATGGGAATATACATGAAATATCATGGGAATATACATGAAATATCATGAAATATCATGAATACATATCATGGGATATCATGGGATATATATATATATATATATGGATATATGATGTTTTTCCTGAAAGTTTTGGGAATTTCCCCAACAGGTTTTCCGATATTTCGATTTTTCAGGTGGCGCCCGAGATCAGACGGGAACTGGCAGCCAAGGTGGGCGAGGCTGGTTGGAATTCTTGGAGCAACATCTTCACCAACTGATAATGGATTTCTCATGAATTCTATGTATCTAAGAATTCTACAATTGTTATAGGTTCATCATACTTCATAATACTTCATAATGCTTCTACGTACCAGTTCGAGTTTGGTAGTTCTTGGAGCAAAACCTTCACCAACGGTTGGCGCCATCCCGCACAAAGAGGACACCACTTTAAGCGGGATGAGTTGATCGACAAAAACCACGGTGTAACTTTCCGGGCAAAATGTTTCCCAAACAAAAAATCCATCCGTAGCACCATCAGCAATAGGGATCCAATGGAATTTAATTGAATATAATTTATACATATGTATAAATGGGACATATCTAGGTAAGTTATAGTGATCTCTCATCGTGATCGAACCCTGGAATCATTGTGAATGTGTGGGGGAATTGTCCATAAATAGCTGGCCTTATTTCATCTTGTTTCAGGTTAGTGAATTATGATTATTTGCCCAGATTGAAGAGATCCATAGCACGGCATAGTTTTTTGGTACTGTATTTTTTTGTTGCTATCTGCCGAATTTCGAAGAAGAGCCGGAGGACTATACCCCTTATTGAAAGCTGTGGCTAGGGATACAGAACACCCCACTTGAACTTGGAAATCTTGGAATTTGACATCATAATTCTCTCATTTTTCGGGACAGAAAGTGAACCATTTGGTCTCAGAAAAACCCTGGGATCAATCCCATGATACCTGATCCGGATCCTCCGGATCCGGAGTCCGATCTCGCTAAACCGGTTTGTTGGGAGGTTGTTGAAAACACATTCCACGTGTTCCCCATGGAACAAATTGATGATCACCAGTGTTTTATGATGATTTACAAGCAATTTTCAATGATACAACTGGTTGTTTACATGGACCCAGTGGATTTATGGGACAATGATGATACAACAAGTTAAATCCACATCTTCCACATCATTGGTCACTGTGATGTACCTCTGATTTTTTGCGCAGGACCCTGCGGCAGCGGGGTATGGTGGGGCCATGGCCATGGAAATTGGCTGAGCGCCGAGAACTTGCCGTTCCAAATGTGGATTGGTTTCCTACGGGGTTTCTGTGCATAAATATGTTTTTCATCGTCCAAAACCGTTCCAAAGATTCCAAGTTAGTTTTTTTCACCTATGGTTATATATATATAATATATATCCAAAACATTCCAAGCAAACCCATGCCATGGTCTCTATAGTTTCCTTTGCTCTTCATGTGTTCCCAATTTAGGGCTCTCGTTGTAAGACTGTGGGCACAAGGGCGAGATGTAAAGCACTCGTCCGCACTGCGCTGCAGCAGACGGGGCTGGGCGGTTCAAAAGGTGCCCCTTTCGGACGTGGGGGACGTTGGCGAACTGAATTTTCACCTCTGGAAATGTTGGATATATCAATATATAAATAGCCCGAACCACCTTCTAGCAGGGTCCAAAACTGAATCATATGGAAGGCGATTTTTCCAATTTTTTCCAGCGCGTGAACCCAGTACCTTTCTTTAAGCGCAAAATGCGACATTTTGCGACCGGCATGCAATGGGATACAATGGGTACACTTACATTGAGTTCACAATCTATTATATATAAGCATGTGGATGGCTCCAAGGGTTTTTAGTGCGTTTGGAACCCCTCTGACTCCCCGTATACTATTTCATTGTTTTCCTTAGGAATTGGACTGCCCTTGCAATCTTTTGGGTTCACGCAACCCTGAGTGAGCCAATGTGTTGAACTTTTTGTGATGTACACTGACAATCTAAGCAGGCAATGAAAGATCCACTCTTAATATCCCATTAGATGCTTTCCTACTGAAACATGGTCATTTACCGATGCCAGGTTTGATTCTCTCCAAGCATTGGTTTGACGGGAACTTTACAGTAATCTTTGGCGTCTTTACCATGGGATGAATTAAAAGGTATCCTATGGTTTCCTGAAGAATTTTCCGTACACTTCAATCTTGGAGGGTACCCTCTGGTAATGACTAACAGAACTATGGAACATCACCATAGAAATAGTGGATTTTTCCCATTGTGACACGGCGATTTTCCCATCAGTTTTTGGTAAACGTTTACCAGGCCGGGTAATCGGGGCCTTGCAGAGAGGTTCAAGCTCCAATGGGGCCGGGCCTCCCGGGGCCTCCCGGGGCCGGGGCCCGGGTAATCGATGGATGCTGCTCGGTCGCAGCAGTCTGACGCGGTTGTGTCGTCAATTCTTCAGGCAGTTGACCTGACCTAAAAAACAAGAGAAACACAGAAAAACTCGTCAGCTTTCTTTTCGGGTGTTCTTGAGGTTGCATTTTCTTTCCACACATTGCATTGTTTTTTCCTGCAACATACAATAAGGAATAATAAGGATCAATATTGTATCACTATTGTATCAATATGGGTGTTGATGCGCGTTGATGGGTGCTGATGGGCGCTGATGGGTGTTGATGGGTGTTGATGTTTCATGATGATGATGACGACGACAATGCTGCTGCTGCTGCTGCTGATGATGATGATGATGATGATGATGATGATGATTGTGATTAGGTTGTTGTTATTGTTGTTATGGTTGTTCTTGTTGATGATGCTGATGATGTTGTTGATGATGATGAGGATGTTTGTGATTGTGTTGTTGTTGTTGCTGTTGCTGTTGCCGTTGGTGTTGTTGTTGTTGTTGTTGTTCTTGATGATGCTGATGATGTTGTTGATAATGATGAGAATGATTGTGATTATGATGTTGATAATGATAATGGTAATGGTGATAATTGTGATTATTATATTCATTGAATATTCTGTTTCATTATAACTATAATGGTGATAATGATGATAATGGTGATTATTATTCTATATGATTTTTTGATATTCAGTGATGAATATATTATATAATTGAATATTCTGTAATATTCTTTATTATTATGATGATGATAATGATGTTTATCATTCTATATGACGTCATTTTAGTTTATTTTGTGTGTTTTTCTTTTGTTGTTGCAGCTGCAGCTGTTGCGGTTGCCGATCAGGACTTTGAGCGTGCGATCCGTGTGATCTTTGCCCAGGATCCGCGCGGAGACTCTGCCAAGAAGACGTGGGAAAAACGTGGTGAAAAACGTGGGATTTACACGGAAAAAGGTGGCATTTAAGCGATTTAAGAGGATTCTAAGTGGTGAACATGTGACTTGAAACCAACTTCAGAAGCGGCAAGAAATGGGTTTAGCATGGTTTCGCGGTGTACTGCAAACGAGAATTGAGAATAATGATACCGTAATCATCTGATGAGACATTGATTTGGTTCAGTCTTTGGAGGCAAGTGGAACACAGGCCCCTGTTGTTTGATGGCTGTACTGTTTACTACTCACATTTGTTTGAATATGATCATCAAGTACATTTTGAGCCACTAACTACTAAGTATATATGTGTGTCAGTAAGTGCAAAGTGAAACAGTAGCTTAATGCACTATCGCTACGGGTTATCAGTTCTGAACTTTGGATCTGACAATGCCCCTGCTGGGCGGGTCTGTCTGAAAATGGGATTCGTTCCCCCCAGTTTATGGAAATTCTCATGCGAAGATGCTGATGAAGACTTGGAGTTTTGAGAACACGATTTTCTGGTTGGTGGTTTGGAACATTTTTTATTTTCCATGTATTGGGGATGTCATCATCCCAACTGACGAACTCGATCATTTTTCAGAGGGGTTTAAACCACCAACCAGTTTTCAGACGAAGCCTAATATGCACAATCATGAAGACCTCTGAAGACGAGTCTCTCAGGTCCATCACTCCAGCAGTTGGGGGGCTTAGAGATGGATGGATTTTTCACGTGGCTTTGTTTTGGTAGATGACAATTCAGAGGGTAACTTCATTCCAATGGTTTAAAACGTCACTTTGTTATACTTTCTGGGTGAAACTGAATACTCAAACTGGGGGGGTATACTGTAATCATTTGAGGAAAGCATACCCAGATCATCTATCAGATAGATTATGTCACTTCAGGAATCTCATGGGTTGCGGATGGACATCCATTGCCCGACCGCTGGTCAACCATGAAGATTTCGATTAAGTACTGCAGAAAAACGCTCAGAAGAGGCGATACGAGTTGGAACGAACTAAGATGAACTAAGTCATGTTCTGAATGCTTAGGTGAATAATTTTAAGTTTAAGTATGCCCATTGGGCCAATTTCCATTTACCCTCAAGCATGAAAGCTGTTTTTTTAGGAGAGAAGATGGTCTATGTGGCCAACTCACATAGTGACATCGTCAACAAAAACTCGTAAAAAAAAGGAGTTCTGCCAGCAGATGTCCTTTTCCCAAGGGCACGTGAATAGACTCTGGCTAAACAGGCACTCTTTTCAAACTTGTAGTGACCCCAAAAAAGATAGAAATGGTCAGGGGTTCAATCTGCGTTTTTACATGTTTTTACAACAGTTTGCCTTTCAAAATTGCTATTTATAATATTTTATAATTATATGGAGGTTTCCTGAAATGGGGGTACCCCGAACTGGATGGTTTATTTACGTTTATTTCATGGCAAATCCCTGAAAAAAATGGATGACTGGGGGTACCCCCATGACGTAGCTGGTGATGTCCTGACATGCTGGTCATCCAGGTCCGTGAACAAGCGACCTCCTATTGCGATAGCATCAAGGCGCGACCACTTGGGGTATCCTTTCAGCCTGGGGAGTGGTGATACCCTCTACTGAAACATGAAAAACGGCTGGACGTTTGAATGGGAAAATCATGGAAAATCCTGTTGTGAATGGATGTTTCAATGGGAAATCACTGGAAAACCAGGAGGTGAATTTCGCTGAATTTCTTGGGGGTCCATTTTTGATGTGTTACGTTGTCGCCACTTGACCAGCCGACAACGGGTGATTTTTTCCAGCGGAGATATGGGAACGTGGCTGGACACTTCCCCCGATGATTTTCCCAAAAAACCCTCTGGTAGACTAACATAACTCTGGAAAATCACCATTTTTACTAGGTAAATAACTATAAATGGCACCTCCATAGCTCAGGGATTTGGCCAGCCACGTTGATGCCGCATGATGTTTTCTGTTGATGCCATTGGAGCCATTGGAACATCCGTCTTTGGAAATTTGGAGGCGCGTCCTGATGGTCAGATACTCAGCGTTTGCCACAAGGCTCACAAGGACCTCGGTGGATGAATATGGTTAAAGTATCCAATGATATGGTTGAAGGCACACGACCTGGTGCCCCAGGTCGTTAGCTAAGTTGCTCTTTTTGGATGTTTATAGTTCCAATCACTACGGTCGATGCGGGATAAATCCATAGTTAATGGGAGGTATCAACCAACTTGTACCACCCTGAATGGTGAGTAACCAATCTTATGGTAATAGAAATTATTTGGTTGAAGTACCAATTGATGTATCCAATTGTGGTTGAAGTACCCAATCATTGGATCAACATGGATCATTGTGGAACCACTATGCCAGGATGTCAGAATTTGGGAACCTAATCTGATTGGTGGTTTCAAACATTTTTTGTTTTTCATAATATATGATATGTGATATGATATATATGGGAAAATCCTTCCCATTGACGAACTCCATCATTTTTCAAGATGTTTCTTTTTTCAACCACCAACCAGTAATAACTGGATCATGACTTACCCTCTGGTAAACGTTTACATAACTGATGGGAAAATCACCATTTTTAATGGGAAAACCCACTATAAATGGTCATGTTCAATAGCTATGTTAAATTACCAGAGGGTAAGCCACTTGCCCTTAGCCCTTAGCCTTTCTGGGCGTCGAATCGTTGGTCGGAGAACCAAGCGTCGAACCCAGGCTGGCGATTCTGCTGGGACCGCTTTGCTCAGACAGATTCCCTGGAGGCCGCTTGCCCTCTGGTAAACAAACAGTTTGCTATTGAAAATGGCCATTTATAGTGAGTTTAACATAGCTATTGAAAATGGCAAATGTCAATACCCTCTGGTAATTTAACATAGCTATTGAAAATGGCCATAGAAATAGTGGATTTACCCATTAGACATGGCGGATCTTTCCCATCAGTTTTTGGTAAACGTTTACCAGGCCGGGTAGTTGCAGCCGAAAGCAAGGGAGATCAGTTCCCCCTCTGGTCAGCAACGTCTGGAGAATCCACCCTATCAATGATTGACCGGAATTTACACATTGAGCGATTTTTATGTGGCAACCCAAACCATTCAAACATCCATAAGCTAACCATAAACCAACATTTCCATAGACAAACATCTTCAGAAACTTCCCCATTTCCCTAACTTGGCCAGATGGGAAAAAGCCCAGCCCATGCTTTCGGGTGGTTTTTCGCTCTGCCAGGTGAAGTTCTGGTGTCTGCAGGCGCCACGTGGCCACGGATTTTGCGACGGATTTTGCCCATGGATTTTTTCGACGTTTGAAGTTTGGAGATGTTGAACAAAACAGATGTTTCTAGATCATTGTTTTTTCTGGATGAAAAAACAACAATTTGAGTTGTTTTGTTTTTTTGTCCAGAATCATGATAAATAGCTACTATTCCGGATTGATCCGTAGCCATTTTGGCTTAAAGCATTTTCCACTCACTCAGCGCACAGTCCAACTGCTACTTTCAACCGATCCCACTCAGCGATGGCAGCCGAACTGAAGGCTGAGATTGAAGCGCTGGTTGCGAAGATTGGTGACAAAGCTGGGTTGCAATTTGGGTAAATCACAGCCCCTTTTTGGGCTTCAATTGGTCATGTTATAGATCCCTATTTAGCCCAAAAGAGCAACCCATTGAGGCATCATTTGGGGATTTTATCTTTCCAATCAATAAACATGTTTTTTTTTAAAAAACATATAGTTCCCATATATTCCCCTATTTCAACTATGCTTAAAGCTGGGATGTTTTTCCTGTATCCTTGAGGCAGCTGGGCAATCTGCCCTGGAATCTCTGGCCAAGATCGCAGAGGAGAAGGGTCGTCCGGCCGAGCCCTTCCTGGTCTCGGCCTTCCCCAAGATCTTGGAGGCCTCCAACGACAAGTCCAAGAACGTGAAGGATGCCGCGGTGGCGACCAGTAAGACCATCATGGGTACCTGGGATGACGTGTGAATGACGTGAATGACGTGACATCTATGACCTCCTGGGATCCATCTGCAACATCAAAACCAGATCCAAGACATATTGCCACATTACAGCCCATCATCAACCATCTTCAAGCCCATTAATTACTACCCAACAATAACTAGTTAATATAATATGTTAATATCATTTAATGTCTCAATATCTCTCCGTATTTTTCCCAAGCCCAAGCCCTCATCCCAATCCTTCCCATCCCAAGGCATGGTTTCCCCCTTCGCGGTGGAGATGTTGCTGCCGGCCTTCCTCAACGGCCTGGCCGTGAAGGCCAAGCCGCCTCAGAAGGAGGCCACGCTGCAGATCATCTCGGCCTTGGCGGCCAAGGCGCCCAGGGCTGTGGGATATCTGCTGGTTAACCTGGTGAGTCCTGTGGCGGATCTGACCTGTGACATCAAGAAGGAGGCGGGGATGGGGGGATGGCCGAAAATGGGTAGATCATGGTAGATGGGTATAGCCAGAATTTATGGTGATCCTGGTGATGTGAAATGATTTTTAAGAGGGGAAATGATGATGAAGCAATGGATTTAGGGAGTTTTCTGTCTGTTGATTGGGTATTATAGTGGGTTTCTACTCTGGTTTCGAAATGCCTGAAATGGTTAGTATACCTCCAATTTATGGATAAATGTTGATATAGGGAAACAGATGATTAACTAGAGGATGGGATAGGGTTTTGTTTGTAGATTTTTCATGATTTTTCATGGCTCAGGTGAAGCAGGCGGCCCTGGAATGCATGACCGCCATCTGCAACTGCACTGGCAACAAGGATCTGGAGCCCTTCCTTCCCGCGGTGGTGGATGCGGCCTCCTCCATTGACAAGACCCACAACTGCGTGGAGAAGTTGGCCGGCTGCATCTTCGTGCAGAACGTGGAGGCCCCAGCCCTGGCAGTCACCATCCCGGTGTTGACCCGCGGCTTGAACGACAAGAACGAGGAGGTGAAGCGTACCTGCTGTCAGATCGTTGACAACATGTGCAAGTTGGTGGAGGATCCAGCAGAGGTCCTTCCCTTGATGCTTGGGTTTGCTGAGTCGATAATGTTTTTTGATGTTCCGCATTGGTACCACCAGAAATGGGGAATGGGTATAGTAACTGTTGCTGTTTAAATCATGTTAAATCACAATGTTATGATGGTAAAACCATGTAAAACCCCAAGCTTTCATGTTTACCTCCCCATTTAACCATGGTTAACCCATGGTTAAGCCCCTTTTGAATGTAACTTACCGTACCACCATTCACAGTACTTCCACCAGGATGCCCAAGCTGGAGCCCTTGGTGAAGAACGCCACGCAGAAGATCTCGGACCCCGAGGCGCGCGGCGTCGCGGAGAAGGCCTACAAGACGCTGCAGAAGGCCGCGGGCGAAGGCGCGCAGTCGCTGCAGCAGGTGACCTCGGAGGCGGCCAAGAAACAGGTGGGGCCTGGGTTAGAAAATTGTGGGGCGAAGTCGTTGGTGAAACTTGTTCTTCAAAAATGGTTTATTTTAACCATTTGGAAAACATTTTGATGGAACATTTTTATTTTTTTTCAAACTGTTCTTTAAATCAGTAAACCATTGTTTTACATATTCCAGGTATTGTTGATATTTCTTCAAATCTTCCTCAACTCCACATTTTCCACACGTATATTAAGTAAAATGTAATTTTCTAAAGGATTACTTGGGATTAATTTCTACTTTTTTTGAATATATTCCACACGTACTGGGCTTTTCCTAGTATCCCCATATTCCTAATATTCTTAGTCATAGTCTGTCTTTTATGTGTTCAATCATTTTGGACAATCATTCCTAGAACTGAAACAGAATCTGCTGGCTTAACTATGGTTTATGATAGATATAATGATATTAAACTACAGTATATGTTATAACGAACTAGTATTCAGAAGGGGTTTGTAAACCATCATTCACATCACTGGGGGGCACCATCCTTCATGGAATTGGATGATGGGACAATTGAAACCGGAAACCCCAACCAATTTGATGGTAAAAAACCATGGGTTTCCGGTTAAGATTTTCCCCAACAAAACCAATCCATTGATACATATATACAGTACATATATAATATCATATTAGTATGATTAACACATTGATTAACCATATACTACCCATGTATTAAACCAATCCATTGAATCCGCTGGCAGAACTTTCTTCAGGTGGAGGAAGCCCTGGGAGGCGCCAAGGGCTCCGGAGAGGTCTTCGAGGCCGAGCTGCAGCATGTCTCGGCCCTGGCGGCCTGCGCGGCCAACATGCGGGTCTTCGATGAGGGCAAGTGGAAGTCGGATGTGGGTTACTTGGAGACATGGATTTTTCATGGATTTTTCATGGATTTTTATGGATTTTTAATGGATGTTGAATGGATGTTTAATGGTTTCATGGATTTTTCATTGATTTTAATGGATTTTCATGGATTTTTAAATGGATATTCATGGATTTTAATGGATTTGGAGTTCGGAGGGACTGTATATGGGTATTATTGGATTTTACATGGTTGAAATTCTAAATGATTCTAATATGCTGGTTACTGGTGACATGGAATTTTATATAAATGGAATTTAATGGGGGTTACTATATATGGGTCACTTGGAGGGGATGAAAAAATGGTTGACATATGGTTGAAAGATGGATTTTAAGATGGTGGTTACTAGTAATTTTTGACACATGTTAATCTTTCCAAGTATACCCTCTGGTAATTTAACATAGCTATGGAAAATTGCCATTTGTAGTGAGTTTTCCCATTAAACATGGTGATTTTCCATAGTTACATTATGTTGAACTATGTTGGAAGATGGAGTTAAAAGGAGTCGCACGAAATGATTAGATTAACAGTTAGAGGTTGGGTTTCCAGTGAGACTCGTGGCTTTCATTCCCGAAAGATATTGTAACATGTATCGAACCTATCCATACAAGGTGGGCCCCCAAATGATGGCTAACTTAGTGTGGTTCATTTGGTCAATTGTTGGGTTTATGGGATATATATAGAACTATAATAACGAACCAACAGGTGTAATATCTCTAATTAATCACTATTTAATTTACTTTAGATATAATATTCACATATTTCCCGGATATCATATCCCTGTTTAACTCATGCTTAACTCTAGTAATAATTAAGCATATGTCACACATATATATATATATATATCATAAACACTAAATGTCACTATGTAGATATTGTGGTATTTAAGAACCATATTTATGATAGATATACATCATAGTTTCACCACTAAAATATCTAGTTTCACCACCAAAATAATATCTATAGTTTCATAATCACTTAAAAACATATATACATATATAATATATATATATATATTTCCCATTTATTCCCCATTTATCGAATCAAAAAATATCCATCGTTTCACCAGTCCAGAAATCCGTGTTTTTTTTTTTGCACCGAGGCTACCTGGCGCCCTTCGACGGCGTCACGGAGCAGCTGAGGGCCAAGATGGAGATCGCGGCGAAGCCCAAGGAGGAAGTCGAGGAGGAGGACACCGAGGGCGTGGACCTCTACAAGGCCGGGCGAAAATTGAAAAGAGATGGCGGGCGGTTTTTTTTTTTGAGCCATGGCTGGTGAAAAAAAAAACCAGCGATTTTCTTTGGGTGATGATTGATTTGGATGTTGGATTTATAGATGTATGGCAATTTCGATGATGAATTTATCCATTATTCATGATAGCTAAGTTGGTTAAAATGTCACTGTAGGTGAGTTTTATAGCTTATGGTCCATAAATATAACTCAACCAAAAAAACTATATGGAACCTTGATTTTCACCTTGTTCTTCACCTCGATGAATTCCAGGGCGCCTTCTCATTGGCCTATGGTACCCTGACCTTGCTGCGTGATGCCAAGATGCACCTCAAGAGGAACCGTTTCTATGGCCTTTTGGGCCCCAACCAGTGCGGCAAGACCACGCTGATGCGCGCCATCGCCAACGAACAGCTGGAGGGCTTCCCGAAGCGAGATGAGTTGAAGTCGGTCTTCGTGGAGCATGAGATTGAGGATGAGGAGGTGGATGGTGACCATGAAAAAATCATGAAACATACGGATAAAAATGGGCTATAGCCTTTTGCCATGGAAAAACAGATGGGAAGATGTGGGAAGCATGATATTTTTTATCATTGGCCATTTATTTGGGAAAAAAACATATTGATATGGAAAATTATATTGATGACCGATAGCATATGGGAAAATGATATGAGAACTCAATGTTAGACAATGTTAAATTCATGATATTTATATAAACCATATTTAAACCAGATTTAAACCATATGATCAATATGATTATATAAACCAATATGGGAAAACCGATGGATTTTGCGGTTTCCCACCCAGGTGGGCGTGCAAGATGATGGCTTTCCCATCCTGTCGGTGGATAAGCCTGGCTGGTGGTGGGTGGTTCACACCTGCAACGACATCTACAAGTTGGAGCCCCCCGTGAAGGAAGACACCGTGAAATCTGGATGCGCTTGAGGTGTGAACTTTTTTGGTATCTGTTCGTTGGTTAATTTGTCAATGAATCCACCAGACACGGGGAATCTAGCGGAGATACTATATGATACTATATGTATATTTTTTTTGTGAAGCCATGGGAAATGCATTTTTTATGGTTGAACTCCCTATCATTGATAGTAAACTCACCATTTGTTTCCCCCAAATCATCCAACACCCACCATATTTTTGTTCTGATAAAGGAACTTCTCTATATTGATGGTGAAGTTCCCCCCACACATTTTTTTTCTGATTAACTTACTATTTTTGCCGTTTTTTTCGTAGTTAACTCATCATTTTCCAAGCATTTTTTTTCTGGTTCCCCAAAATTTGGAGGGTCGTCCCAATAAGAAAAACTGCTTAAGAATAGCTTATTCCATTTAGACCGTTTTGGTGGTTTGGTGGTTTAGAACATGAATTTTATGACATTCCATTCAGTTGGGAATGTCATACTTTTAACTGACTTTCACTCCATCATTTTTCAGAGGGGTAGGCGAAAAACCACCAACCAGAATACATCTTCACAAGCGGGGGAAGCTCCAGCCATTTGCTCAGCAACGAAACACCGCTGAAATCCCAGGAAGGAACTGATGAAGTCCATCGGTTTCGGCTATCCCGGTGGCCCCGATCGTGCCGCCAACCTGGAGCTCCCGGTGACCAGTTACTCTGGGGGTTGGAAGATGAAGATGCAGCTCTGTGCCTGGGATGTAGGTGGTTATCACCATGGACAAAGACATCTATGGTGTGCCATAGTTATGGGTAAACACATGTAAACACCTATATGAACTAATATGGAGTATAATCTGAAAATTTAATGGATATTTACTCTGTGCCTGGGATGGGGATAGAATAACTATGAACAAATATGGAAATTTAATGGCATGACTAGGGATATATACAAATATATGTATATATATAGATATACATATGGATGTGATACCAATAGAAAAATAACTATGACCCACCCATCTGGATATTACCTCTACCTATATCACTATAGACTATAGTAGATATATCACTAAATGTCCAGATGCTGTGGGAAATAACTATATATAGTATATAATAGCTATATTGACTATAATCTGGATATTCAATATTACTTAATTGGACATTTGATAACAATATATATATATATGTTTTTGAGGGATGGGGATGGGGATGGGGATGTAATCACTATGGACACAACTATATTCTGAGGATATCTAATGAGGATGACAATAACTATGGATATAACATGATATTTTTTCTGTAACTTCAGCTTTAAGGATATTCTTTTTGTTGGAATTCAACTGGATCACCAGGGCAATAATTACGATGGAGACATTTCATATGGGACAAAAAAACTATCGCCTCTCTGAGGTGCTGCCCAGTTGATGAACGCCGACGTGCTGATGTTGGATGAACCCACGGGTCACTTGGACGTGGACAACATCAAGTGGTTGGAAGATTGGTTGGAATCCTTCCCCGGATCCATCATCTGCACCAGTCACTTCAGTCCTTTCTTGGATAAGATGTGCACCCACATCATTGACTTCCAGGACCGACAATGACCATATGACTAGGGGAACAACAACTTTCCATTAACCACCTATTTTAAGTTGGGTACCATGGTACACCTATTTTGTGACCATGGTACGCCATGTGGTTTTGACCCATATCACTTCCAGGACCGCAAGTTGAAGACCTTCAAGGGCGTCAAAGGCACCTGTTTGACGCAGTTCGTGGAGAAATATCCTGAGAAGAAGGCGTACTTCGAGATCAGCAACGAGACCATGAAGTTTGTGTTCCCTGAGCCCGGCCCTTTGGAGGGTGTGAAGAGCCGAAGTAAGGTGGATGTTGGTCAAAATGTGAAGTGCCAACGATTTTTTTCGGGCAGATGAACGTCCATTTGCAATGATTTACCAACTATTTTGATGTGAACACCAGGATTTTGTGTGGGTTTTACCTGCTTTTACCAACCCATTTTGCTGCCTAAACCATGCAAGATATATGTCATATCTCAGCCAGTTTTGAGCCGCCGTGGGCCGTATCGAACTGCCAGATCTGCCAGGTGATTTTGCGCATGAACAACGTGAGCTTCACCTACCCCACCAAGGACAAGCCCACCATCATGGACGTCAGCCTCACCGTGAGTCAGGTGAGCCGTGTGGCGGTGATCGGCGCCAACGGCGCGGGGAAGTCCACAGCTATCAAGGTCTTGGTGGGAGAACAGCTGCCTGGACGTGCGCTTAACGATGGAGGGTTCACTTGGCTCGCTTTCCCAATGGATACCTTCTGGTCATACAAAAAACCATGGGAAAAAAAACACCTTTGTTAGGTAAATAAGCTATACATATCTATACATGGGCTATTTTCTATAGCTATGTTAGTTTACTGGAGGGTATGTTAGTTTATACAGGGACCCAAAATTTCAAGTCCACCTCAAAACTGGAGATTCTTTTGGGAAATCTAATATAGGGAATAGATGTCTTTCCAATGTTTTTCCTCATCCCCATGTTTCTCGCTATTTTTGGCTGCATGACCTAGGCTCCCCACAGAAGGTTCCATCTGGAAGGCCCAGGGTCTGCGTTTGGCCTACGTCGCCCAGCACGCCTTCCATCACTTGGAGAAGCACATGCAGGAGACGCCCACGGCTTACATCATGTGGCGCTTCGCAGGGAACGATGACCGAGACCTGGATTTGGAGATGAGTTGTTTATGTAAGAACGCTAAGATATTTAAATGGAGGAGGTAAGATGATGAACAACATGTGATGGAAACATATGGAAACTATGATTGACATTATTTGTGGATGACTTGAGATGATTTATGGTTCAAAATGCTTTCATTGATGACTTAATATGATTTCATGGATGATTTAACACCAAAAACCGGGGAAACCCAAGCAAACTGGGAAACTAGAACTATCATATACCACAATATATACCACTTATTTTGGCACTTTTACATACTTTTCACACATTTTCATGGGTACTTGGAGGGTTTCACCATCATTTGACCAAGCAAGATTTAGTGATTTAGTGATTGATATTGGTTCGTTTATCATATCACCAAATCCATGGATTTACCAATATCTCTTCCAGAACTATGGTGAATGGATTTATCATTTGGTGATATGGATTATTGGGTAGTTTATGTTAGATATTTTAGTTTATCTGGTAAATCCATGGTAAATCCATGGTAAATCCATATCCCTGGCCGCGATGCCAGGCGAATCCCTGGAGTTCAAGACCGACGAGCTCTCCGTGGACGAAGAGAAGGCCCGCGCGCAGAAGTGGTGCATCGACAGCGTGACGGGCAACGTGCGACGCTGCACCGATCCTAAGGAAGATGCCAAGAAGGCCAAACAGGACAGGGTTTTCTATGTTTTTCTGGGGGATCCCTTGGGGACTTTTTTTTTTGGGACTTTTTAATGAAACTTTAACGGAATTGTATGGTGATGCAGATTCAACTATTGATAGATGTTGATAGGTAGTTTTGAAAATGAACAGAATACTGTAATCCGAGTAATATGTAGATGATTCTCTATAACCTCTATGATCGTAGTTGAAAATGAACATCATAATTTCATAGTAGGCATACAGTATATGATCATTCGCATCATTCGACCGATCTGCCATTGTTCCCATCTGTTCAGGATGAGGCCGGCGCCGTGATCCCGGATGCCATCGTGAACCGCCGTCAGAAGAAGAAGGAGAAGACCTTCGAGTACGAGGTCAAGTGGCAGTTCAAGAGCATGGATTCCAACACCTGGGTGGAGAAGGACACCCTGCAACGAGTGTTGACAGTGTTGCTGTTTCCCCAAAAATCAATGATCCCGGATTAATATGATACCCATGGTTCCATAGTATGCCAATAGTATCCCTATATTATGCCCATAGTCATAGTATGTAACAGTATGTATTAAAAAATGAATATTATTAAATAATATGAATGTTTTTATCACAAGCAAATCAAGTTGATCCCCTTCTGAATGGTATTAACCACAACAAATTCCCTGGGATTCACCAGAACGCCAGGACACCCTGGTGAAGATGGGTTACCTGAAGCTGGTGCAGCGTGAGGATGAGCGTCAGGCGGCCATGGCTGGGCTGATGACCAAGCAGCTGACACAGCCAGGTGAGGGATTTTTTACGTTCTCCCGGCGCTTTTCCAATGGGAAATATGGGTCAATTATGGCAAATTCAATAGGCTTCCTTATGAAATTGGCTTATATGTTGTAATCCCATATAAGAAACGTTCTTGCTTGGTGAAGTTATAGGATATCCATATTTTTCCAACATTTTACAACTGTTATGGTGGATACATCCATATTTTTCACATGGTTTTCGCCCTATTTTTCCTCAGGTGGATGTGGGTCAAAATGGAAGACCTAGGGGACCACAGATGTGAATGTCTAGTTTAGTATTAACCATCCATAATTTTGGGGTCCCTAATTTTGACCCATACCCAGGTGTTGAGAAGCACTTGGCGGATTTCGGTGTGGATGCAGAGAGTGCCAGCCACACTCAGATCAATCAGCTCTCGGGAGGCATGAAGGCGAGCCGAGCCTTTTTTGGGCGCTCGGATGCTGGAGAAACTCCTGGGTTTTTCATCCGGAAATTTGGGGAATTTCATGGGATTTTATGGTGGTTTAATGGGATTTAATATGATATACCCTCTGGTAATTTGTTACATAGCTATTGAAAATGGCCCAGTCGAAATAGTGGATTTTCCCATTGAAAGCATGGTGATTTTCCCATCAGTTATGTTAGTTTACCAGGGGGTATATCAAATGATCCACCAAAACATGTGGTGAATGATGAGAGTATATGAGAATATGAACGTCTGGGAATGATTTTCATACTTAAATAATGTCAAATCACATTCTATTTGATGCTGAAAACCATGTTCAATCAAGCAATTCATCTATAAACCCACCATTTCCCACATTTTTCCGTCCCGCAAGCAGTGGTTGTCCGGAGACCCCGTTCTCCCCGTTACGCTATCCCTACCCTCTTAAAAATGGAATTTGAGGGGGGGAATCGTACTGAAATTTCATTTTAAAATTCCATGTTTGCAATCATGCTTTCTCAATGATCAATATTCCTCATCATTCCATGTCATTGGCAAGCAGATGAAAATTAAATACTTGCGCTTAGCTCCGGAGGAGCTAAGCACATGTCAGACTGAAGCAGC